>Ga0209253_10000441_pt1 | contig 35492 bp, 29 predicted proteins | sample FrelakmetBRP12BR_FD_187145 | JGI IMG/M metagenome (GOLD analysis project Ga0209253, IMG submission 187145) | Freshwater lake sediment microbial communities from the University of Notre Dame, USA, for methane emissions studies - BRP12 BR (SPAdes)... | ecosystem: Environmental > Aquatic >... | reverse complement strand
GCGTTCATCGGCCGGAACGCGGCCGGGACTTGGGTCGCCGACGTCCTCGACGAGAGGAAGATCCCCTACATCGGCTCGGACAGCCGGACGATGAAGGCCATGATCGACAAGTTCGAGACCCATGAGATCCTGGCCGCCGCCGGCGTCGCCGTCCCCGCCCACATCCTGCTCCGCTCCGGGGAGGACGCCGCGGCCGTCACCTACCCCGCCTTCGTCAAGCCGATCTGCGAATCCCGGTCGGTCGGCATCTCGGACGAAAGCGTCGTCCACGACGAGGAGGAGCTCCGGCGGCGCATCGCCTTCATCGAACGTGAGTTCGACCAGCCGGCCCTCGTCGAAGAATTCCTGCCCGGCGACGAGTACACGGCTCTCGTTCTGGGCAACGGGAAGACCCGGGAGTGCCTGCCCGGGCTGGTCACGGTCGAGGACAAGCACTACAGGAACTACCGCATACTCAGGTCCGACCTCAGGGGCGTCGGCCTAACACGGATCAGCCTGGCCGGCGAGCGGACCGAGGAGGCACGTCGGCTGGCCGACGCCGCGGCCGAGGCCATGGGCTGCTTGGACCACGTCCGCATCGACATGCGCGTCGACAGGGGCGGCCGGCTCCGCATCATCGAGGTCAACGGCATCCCCGGACTCAAGCCGCACAAGAGCTGGGCGCCCCAGATCTACACCCTCTATCATCCTTCGCAGCTCGGGGAGGACGAGGATTACCGCCGGCTCATCGGGGCGATCCTCGATTCCGCCGGCCGGCGCTACGGGCGCTAGTCGGTCCCGGAGGGGACCGTCCGGGTGAACCACTCCAGGATCGTCCGCGTCAGGCGGGGCGGAACGGGACTTTCCTTCTCGGCCATGAACCGGGTCAGCGCATCCCTCCAGAGCTCCGCATGCTGGAGCGTCGTGATGCGGTTGCGGAACATGGCCGCGCCCTTCCGTGGCTCTATCTCCATCTTCTCCAGGATGCCCAGGACCTCTTTCTTGAAGCCCGCGGGCCCGTAATAAGAGAGGTAGGCCTGCCAGGCCTCAGCTATCCCGCTCGGCGAGGCCATCGGCTTGGAGATCTGATCGAGCTTCTTCCGAAACACGGTCTCCTCCGGCCTGTCGAGCCGGCGCAGCCCCCTCTCCGTGATCCTGTAGGGGTGAACTTCGTGGGACGCCAGCCGTCCGCGCCGGACGCGGACGGCGAGGACAAAACCGGTCCTCCGGTAATAGAGGTCGCCGGGCTGCCAGAAGACGAAGTTGCCCAGGCTGTAGGCGATGAGCCGGCCGCCGCGGAGCTCCAGGCCCTGGGGGACATGGGCATGATGGCCGACGACGACATCCGCCCCGGCGTCGGACAGGGCCCGATAGGCCGCGACGACATAGGGCGGGGGAAAAGGGATGTATTCGAGGCCGGCGTGGGCCACGACAACGACGAAATCGCCCCGCTTCTTGGCTTTCCGGACGCGGGCGGCGATCTCGTCGATCTCCCAGCCGCAGACGCCTGGGCCACCCCTGGAAGCCGTCAGGTCCTCGCCCTCCCCGAAGTTGAGGATCGTGACCCGCGTTCCCTCGATGACCACCGTGAGCGGCGAGAGGGCCTCTTCACGCGTGAGGCCGGCGCCGACGGTCCGGATGCCCTTCCGGCGCAGGACGTCGAGCGTCTCCCGGAATCCCCTCAGGCCGTGGTCGAATACATGGTTATTGGCCAGGCAGGCGACCTCGAACGGGACGGCGGTCAGTCCGGCCGCGTGGGCCGGAATACCCTTGAATACCGCGCCGCTCTTCCAGACGGGCCGATCGGCGGCCGTCAGGGCGCACTCGCAGTTGACGATCCTGAGGTCGGCGCCGCGGAGGACCGGCAGCACGTCCCCGTAAGCGGCTTCCGGCGTCTCCCGGACGAGGGGCTCGAAGGCCCGGATCGGGGCCCAGTCGCCGGCGATGGCGATCGAAAACGGGCCCGTCATTTTATCCGCTCGGCCATCTCTCGGGCGTGGGCGGCGATGACGGCCAGGGTCGAGGCGTCGGCATCATAAACCGAATACCACCCGGCCGGCTCGTGGGGCGGGTCGCCGACCCAGGGCTTCCCCGGCCGGGCCTCGCCCGCCCAGGCCCAGAAGTTGTCGCCCATCGCCGGGCCCCCGGCCATGACAGAGTCCATGACCAGCTTGTAGAGCGCGGCGTAATAGAGGTCCTTGGTCGTCGTGGTCGAGGCGGGATCGAGATTGTCCTTCCGGGTCGCCCAGTCCCGGGCCAGACCGAATTCCTCGAGAACGAGGGGTTTGCCCATCGATGCCGCTTCCTCGGCGTGCTTCCGGAAATAGGCGGCGGCCAGCGGCTCGGCCGCCTTGTACGTCGCGGGCCTCTTCGGGTCGTACCAGCCCCAGTTCTGGGGCCAGATGTGGATCGTGACGTAATCGATGCCCGGCGAGCCGTGGGTCTTGACGAAATCCTGGGTCGGCTCTCCGGGCGGGGCGCCTTCGGAGCCCGTCGTCAGCATGTGGTTCGGATCGAGGGACTTGATGTACGCGGCCGTGTCGTCGATCCAGCTCTGGGGATAGCGCCGCGGCTCGTTGGCCAGCTCCCACGAGAAGACGGCCGTGTCGTCCTTATATTTGAGACCGGTATAGGGGTTGGTCCGGTTGACCAGCATGGCGATGTGGTCGCGGAACCAGTCCTGGCACTCCTCGTACATATAGAATCTGGCCGCGTAAGAAATGAACTTCTCGTAATCCCCCGGGTACGGGATCGGCGTTCTCTCGTGCCAGGAGACGTACTGGGCCATCCCTCCCGACCATTGCCAGAAGTTGTTGAGGACCATGACCGCCCGCATCCCGCGCTTGCCGATCTCGGCCAGCAGAAAGTCGAGGCCGTCGAGAACGCTTCCGTCGTACTCGCCCGGAGAGGTCATCAGGGCGGGGACCGTCCGGTAAGGCTCGCTGTTGGGGCCCTCGGAGGAGGCCATGACCCGGAGGTTGGTCAGGCCGAGGTCGCGCATCCGGTCGAGCTCGCGCAGGAGCCGGGCCCGGTCACCACTCGGGCTCTCGACTCCGAGGTTCATACCTTGCCAGAAGTTCGCTCCCACGAAATAATGGGGCTTTCCGTCGAGGACGAACTTTCCGTTCTCGACCTTGACAAAGCCGGGCCCGGCCGGTTTCCCCGTCCCTTCCCTGGCGGCGGACGGCGCTTCCTTGGCCTGGCGGCAGCCCGAAACGACCACGCCAACAGCCAGAACGAAGAGGATGGTTCTTTGCATGGCTGCCCTCTTTCCCGGGAGTCGCTGTGCCAGAATCTTAGCCCTCCGACGGCGCGACTGTCAAGGCGAGGGACGCCGGGGGGGTCAGTCGAGCTTCTTGCGGAATCGCCGGACGCTCAGGGCGAAGAGCGCCGTCCCGATGACCAGGAGCGCCGCGGCCTGGTCCCAGAGCTCCGGCCAGCCCGCCCCCCGGAGCATGATCCCCCGGATGATGACGAAGAAATACCGGGTCGGAACGGCCAACGAGACGGTTTGGAAGAAGCGGGGCATGTTCTCGATGGGGAACACGAAGCCGCCGAGGAGCATCATCGGCATGACGAAGAAGACGGTCGTGAACATGGCCTGCTGCTGGGTCCGGGAGATGGTCGAGATGAACAGCCCGATCGCGAGGGTGCTGAGCATGAAGGCCAGGGACAGGGCGTAGAGGAGGGCCACGCTGCCCCGGATGGGGACGCCGAACCAGCCCCGGGCGACGACGAGGACGAATGTCGCGTCGACAAGGCCAATGAGGACGAACGGCACGAGCTTCCCGGCGATGAGCTGGTGGGGGCGGATGGGCGTCACGATGAGCTGCTCCAGGGTCCCCGCCTCCTTCTCGCGGACGAGGCCCATGGACGCGAGCGAGATGGTCATGATCATCAGGATGAGGCCCAGGACGCCCGGGACCATGAAGTTCCGGCTGCGGAGCTCGGGATTGTACCAGACCCGGACCTCCGCATCGACGAGGACCGGACCCGCCCCGGCGCCCTTGGCCCGCTCAAGCCGGTCCAGGATGACGCGCTGGTTATAGCGGCCGGCGATCATGGCCGCGTAGTTGACGCCGACCGTGGCGGACTGGCTTTCCGCCCCGTCGGCGATGATCATGACCGCGGCCGGCCTCCCGCCGGCCAGGTCGTCCCCGAAGCCGCGCGGGATGGCGAAAGCCATGGAGGCCTTGCCGTTGTCGAGCCAGGCATCGATCTCCTCCATGCGGCCGAGGCGCGCCCGGACTGAGAAATAGCCCGAATTGACGAACTTGTCGAGGAAGCCGCGGCTGGCCGCCGAGCGGTCCATGTCGCAGACGACCGAGGGGATGTCCCGGACGTCGAGGTTCGCGGCGTAACCGAGGAGGAGGAGCTGGAGGACCGGCGAGATGAAGAGCACCGGGAAGAGCCGCGGGTCGCGGCGGAGCTGGAGGAACTCCTTCCGGACGATGGACAGAAAGGCCCTCATGGACGGCGCCTCCTCAAGCGGGGCCGCCTTTCCCCTGGCCTCCCCAGCCTCGCCGCGCTGGCCCCGATCGACAGCGCGGCGAAGCCCGCCAGGAACAGGACCTGGTCCCAGACGGCCGCCATCCCCGCGCCCTTGAGGATGATGGCCCGGAGGGCGGCGAGGAAGTACCGCGACGGGACGAGGTAGGTGACGGCTTGGACGACCGGCGGCATGTTCCGGATGGGGAACACGAACCCGGAGAGGATGAAGGTCGGCAGCATGGTCGTCAGGACGGCCAGCAGGAAAGCCACCTGCTGGGTCCGGGTGACCGAAGAGATCAGCAGCCCTTGCCCCAGGGCCCCGATCACGAAAAGCACCATGGCCAGGAGGAGGAGCGGGTAACTGCCCCGGATCCCGACGCCGAAGAGGACTTGCCCCAGGAGGAGGACGAGGTGGGCCGAGCCCAGGGAGATCAGCACGTAGGGAACGATCTTTCCGAGGATGAGCTCGAGCGGCCGGATGGACGAGACCCGGATCTGGTCCATCGTGCCGCGCTCCTTTTCCCGGACGACGGAGAAAGCGGTCGAGACCGTGACGATGACCATGAGGATGAAGGCCATCAGGCCGGGGACGAGGAACTTGGCGCTGCGGAGCTCGGGGTTGTACCAGACGCGGACCTCGGGGGCCGCGGGGAGGGCGACGCTCACAAGGCCTCGGCGCTCGATGGCCGCGAGGGTGATCCTCTGGGAATAGCTCTGCAGGATTGCGCCGACATAGCCCGCGGCCGTGGTGCCGCTCAGCGCGTTCGAGCCGTCCACGATGACCTGGACCGAGGGGCTCCGGCCGGCCAGGAGGTCCTCGCCGAACCGGACCGGGATAACGAGGGCGGCCCGGATGTCCTCCCGGGCCATGACCGGGTCGATCGCGGCCGTCTTCGGCAGGACCGCCCTAAGGTCGAAGTATTCCGTCGTGCGGAACTTGTCGATGAGGTCCCGGCTCGCCCGGCTGCCGTCCTGGTCGACCACGGCCAGGGGGATGTGCTTGACGTCGAAATTGAGGGCGTATCCGAAGAGGAGCAGCATGAAAGCCGGGAGGAAGACCATGAACATCAGCGATCGGGGATCGCGGCGGATCTGGCGGAGCTCCTTCTTAACGACGGCACGGAGGCAGCCGAGAGACCGGACCTTCATGACCGGGCCTCCTCCGGGCCGGCGCCGGCCTGCTCTTCGATCTTGTGGATGAAGACGTCCTCGAGGGAGGGCATGATCCGGTCCACGCGGTGGACGGCGATCCCCTCCCGGGCCAGCCGGGCCCGGATGAGACGGCGCCCCTCCTCCTCGTCGCCGACGCTGACATGGAGCGATGTGCCGAAGACCGAGGTCTCAAGGACCCACGGCTCCCTCTGGAGGATCTCCAGGGCCTCGATGGTCCGGTCGCAAGAGACCTCGAGGATCGGATTCCGGATGACCTTCTTCTTGAGCTCCCAGGGACTCCCGCCGGCCACGATCCGTCCGGCGTGGATGAGGCGGATGTCGTTGCAGTATTCCGCCTCGTCCAGGTAATGCGTTGTCACGAAGACTGTGATGCCGCTCTCCGAGAGGCCGTTGATGAGCTCCCAGAAGCGCCGCCGCGAAGCCGGATCCACGCCGCCCGTCGGCTCGTCGAGGAAGACGATGCGTGGCTCGTGGAGGACGGCGCAACCGAGGGCCAAACGCTGCCGCCAGCCCACCGAGAGCGCCCGGGTCAGGCTCCGCTCCCGCCCCGCGAGGCCGGCCATCTCCAGGACCCAGGCGAGGCGCGCGTCGATCGTCCTCTTCGGGAGCCCGTAGGCACCGCCGAAGAATCGGATGTTCTCGGCCACCGTCAGGTCTTCATAGAGCGAAAACCTCTGGGACATATAGCCGATGGCCCGCTTGACCCGCTCGGGCTCGCGCCGGATGTCGAACCCGCCGACGCTCGCCGTTCCTGAGGTTGGGTCGAGGAGGCCGCAGAGCATCCGGATGGTCGTCGACTTGCCCGCCCCGTTGGCACCGAGGAAGCCGAAGATTCTCCCGCGCTCGACCTCGAACGAGACGGCATCGACGGCGGTGAAGCCGCCGAAGCGCTTCACGAGCGACTTGACCTCGATCGCGTACTCGGTCACGGCGTTTTCATGAATAGTCCAGGCTCAGGTCCCCAGGGCTTTTTCCAGCCGGGCCTGGGCCAGGGCGAGGTCGATCGCGGCCTGCGTCCGGGACAGCTTGGCCTGGAGCAGAAAGACCTCCGCGTCCATGACGTCGGCATTGAGCGTGAGCCCCTGTCGGAACATCTCGCGGACGGTCCGCAGGTTCTCTTCGGCCTGCCCGACTGCCACGGCCGCGACCTTGATCTTGTCCCGGGCTTGGGCCAAGGCCAGGCGGCTCTGGGTGACGTCCAGGACGGCCTGGTCCTCGAGGAGCTTGCAGGCGTCCCGGGCCTGGGCCAGCTGGGCTTTGGCCTGCTCGGCCTGCCTCTTCGTCTGGCCCCAGTTCCAGACATCGAACGAGACGGCCACGCCCACATCCCAGGTCCCGTAGAGCACATCGCGGGCCGGCATGATCCGGGGATTGGGGCGGAGGCCGTATACGTTTCCGGCCAGCGAGACCTGAGGATAAAAGCCGGCCCGCGCGGCCTTCAGCCCGGCCTCGGACGCCTTGATCCGGAACTCGGCCGACTTGAGCTCGGGCCGGGCGGCGAGGGCCCGGTCGATGAGAGAGCGGGCGGCCAAGGGGTCTTCGCCGGCGCCCTCGTCCGGGGCCCGCGAGGCCAGGCTCTCGACCGAGGTCGTCAGCTCGAGATCGGTCTCGACGGAAAGGCCGATGAGGGTGTTGAGCGAGGTCCGGGCCACTTCGGCGGCGTTCCGGGCGTCAATGGCCAGGAGCTCGGCGTTGGAAAGCTGGAGCTCGGTCCGAAGGACCTCGTTCCTGGTCAGGAGGCCCTGGTCGAAGAAGGCCCGGACATCCTTGAGATGCTCGCGGACCTGACGGACGTTCTCTCCGACGACGGCGTCGAATCCGCGCGCCCGGACGAGCCCCCAATAGGCGCTTTTGACCGCGAAGATGAATTCCGAGCGGTCCTTCTCGAGGTCCTGGCCGGCCGATCGCTCGAGCATCCGGGCCAACTCCGTCCCGGCCTCGAGGCGGAAGCCGGTGAACAGGGGCTGCTGGACCGAGAGCCTCAGGCTCCAGTTGTTGAAATAGCTCTCAGAGACGACGATGGGGGTCGGCGAAATGGGCAGCGTCACTTCGAACGGCGGGACCTCGCTCAGCCGGGTGTAGCCGGCCCCGAGCTTGACCGACGGCAAGCGGCCGGCGGCCATCTCGAGGGCCCGGGCCGCCGATGCGTCGGTCCGCATCCGCGCAGCGTGAAGGGTCGGGCTCGCTTCGAGCCCCGCGGAGATGGCCTCGTCGAGGGACAGGGGCCTCCTCTGGGCCTGGGCGGCGAGCGGCGCGAAAAGAAGGAGGATCAGGACGACGGCGGATCTACGCATGGGCGGCCTCCGATGACGCGGATGAGGTGACGGAGATAAAGACGTTCTCGAGAGACGGCGCCAGGACCCGCCGCTGGAGGACGGGGATCCCGGCGGCGGCGAGGGCGTCCTCAGCGAGGGGGATGTCCCGGTCCGGATCGGCGACGACGGCGTTCAGCCGGTCGCCGAACAGCTGGACCTCGGTGACGCCGAGGACGGTCTTCAGGACGCCGAAGGCCCGGCGGATCTCCGGGCAGACGATCTCGACGACCGTGCCGCGCATCAGCCCCTTGAGAGCCTGGGGTGTGTCGGCGGCCAGGAGCCTTCCCTCGCCGAGCAGCCCGACCCGGGAGCACCGCTCGGCCTCGTCCATGTACGGCGTGGTCATGACGATGGTGATCCCCGAGCGCGTGAGGCTGGACAGGATCTTCCAGAAATCCCGGCGCGAAACGGCATCGACGCCTGTCGTAGGCTCGTCGAGGAAGATGATCCGGGGCGTATGGATGAGTGCGCAGGCGAGGGCCAGCTTCTGCCGCATCCCGCCCGAGAGCCGGTCGGCCAGCCGCGCCCGGAAAGGCCCGAGCCGGGTGAACTCCAAGAGCTCCTCGCGGCGCGGCCGGAAGTCCCGGACGAGATGGATCTCGGCGAAGAACTCGATGTTCTCGTCGACGGTCAGGTCGCCGTAGAGGCTGAACCTCTGGGAGAAATAGCCGATCCGGCTCTTGAGCCGGCCGGCGTCCCGGACGGTGTCGAAGCCGAGGACCGAGGCGCGTCCGGCCGTGGGCGCGAGAAGGCCGCAGAGCATCCGGAGGATCGTCGTCTTTCCGGCGCCGTCGGGGCCGACGAGCCCGAACATCTCCCCTTCCCCGACGGTCAGGTCGAGGGCACGGACGGCCTCCACGGTCTCGAAGGCTTTGCTGAGGCCCTTCGTCTCGACGGCCGGCGACGGCATTCCCGCCTCCTCGCTTCCGCCTATCGGGGTCTTAGGGATCCTCCGGCGCGACCCGGATCGTGGCGTCGGCCGGGAGCCCCGGCTTGAGCAGGCCGTCCCGGTTCTCGATCTCGACCTTGACGCCGAAGACGAGCTTGACCCGGTCCTCTTTGGTCTGGACGTTCTTGGGGGTGAACTCGGCTTCGGGCGAGATGTAGGTGACGCGGCCGGGCAAGGCGCGGCCGGGCAAGGCGTCGATCCCGACGTCCGCCGCGTCGCCGAGCCGGACCCGCCCGATCTCTCTTTCGGTGAGGTAAATCATGACGTAGACGCTGTCGAGCTCGGAGAGGGTCACAACGGTCGAGCCCGGCGTGACGAACTCGCCCTTCTCCACGACCTTGTGGGTGACGATCCCGGCGGACGGGGCGGTGATCGCGCAGTCTGCGATCGACTTGGCCAGAAGCTCGGCGGCCGCCCGGGCCTGGTCCAGCCTGGCTTCGGCGGCCCGGACCTCCTCGGGGCGGGCCAGCTTGCGGACCTTGCGGAGGGCCTCGTCGGCGGCGTTGTGTTGGGCCGCGGCGACGGTCAGGCGCGCCTCGGCGTCGTCGGCCTGCTTGGATGTGACGCTCCCTGTCCGGAAGAGTTCGCGCATCCTCCGGGCGTCGTCCTCGGCGACCTTGAGGGCCGCCTCCGCCTGCTTGAGGGCGGCCTCGGCTTGGCGGATGTCCTCGCTCCGCGCCCCCTTGACGAGGAGGCCGAGCTGGGCCTCGGCCAGCCGGACGCCGGCCTCGGCCTGGCGGAGCTGGATATCCAGGATCGCATGATCGATGAGCGCCAGCCTGTCGCCGGGCGCCACCCGGGCCCCTTCCTCGACCGAAAGCTCCAGGACCTGGCCCCCGACCTTGGCGGCGACGTTGACCTCGACCGCTTCGATGGTGCCGGAGGCGGAGATGACGTCCCTGGGACTTTTGCTGGCGCAGGCCGCGACGGCGAGGATAGCCATAACTGCCGCGATCGCTCTCAGTCTCATGACACGCCCTCCTTTCGGGGCTCGAACAGGCCCGGGGTCCTGTCGGCGAAGTCCAGGCGGCCCTTGCCCGTCAGGATGCCTTGGAAAAAGACCTTGATGACCGAGCCGAACACCTCGGCCGGCGACCGGCCTGATCTCAAGATCGCGGCCGGATTGATGAGTTCCTGGACGAGGCCGACGAACATCGCCAGGAGGAGATCGAGGTCGATGTCGCCACGGAAATAGCCTTCGCGGCGGCCGGCTTCGAGGATGATCCTGAAGTTCTTGTAGATCTTCTCCCGGCGGAATTCCTCGATCTCGGTCCACATGCCGGGGAGATGCCGTTGCAGGTCCCGGATGAGGACCGGCTCGAACCTGGCCATCCGGACGCTCAGGAACGACAGAAGGGCGACCATCTTCTCGACGAAGCCTAGGGAGGCATCGGCGAGGATGCGCTCGACCCCGGCCAGGATCTCGTTCATGATCCCCCGGACAACGGCCCGCAGGATACGCTCCTTGCCGGGGAAGGCTTTGTAGAGCGTCGCCTTGCTGATGCCGAGGCGCCCGGCGATCTCGTCGGAGGTGACCCGGATGAAGCCGCGGCTCATGAAGAGGGCTCCGGCCGCTTCGACGATGCGGGAGCGAAGGGCCGCGGCCGCTCCCCGCGACGGCCCGGAAGCTTTGGAAACTGAGGAAACTCTATCGGTTTTCACAGTTTTATTCTACGCCGCCCGGCGTCTTTGTCAAGCTCTTTTTCTTGGGCTATGATGTCCCCGCGATGGACGAGACGCCCCGTTTATTCAGGACGCGGCGGTCCTGGCGCGACTGGCTGGCCCGCAACCACGACAGGTCCAAAGGTCTCTGGCTCGCCTACTATAAGAAAGGGACCGGGAAGCGTTCTGTGACCTACGAGGAGGCCCTGCAGGAGGCCCTTTGCTTCGGCTGGATCGACTCGACAGTCGGCCGGATCGACGAGGAGAGATACAAGCAGAAGTATACGCCGCGCCACGAGAGGTCCGTCTGGTCGGCCTCCAACAAGGCCCGTATCGAGAAGCTCATCGCCGAGGGCCGCATGGCCCCGCCCGGGCTGGCCAAGGTTGAAGCGGCCAAGCGCAACGGATCCTGGGAGAGCCTCGACGATATCGACAGGATCGGCAGAGGCGCGGACGCTCCTTCGGACCTCCTCGAGGCCCTATCCCGGGAGCCCCGGGCCAAGGCCGTCTTCGAGGGCCGCCCGCCGTCGGAAAAGAAACTCTGGGCCTACTGGGTCCTCAGCGCCAAGAGGCCGGAGACGCGGGCCCGGCGGGTCGAAGAAACCGTCAAGCGCGTCCTGGCCGGCCGCCGCCCCGGGTTTTAACGCTGTCATCCCCCAAGCTCGGAGATCCCTCTTGAGGCGGCGGCAGGTGCTGCCTCGAAGATCCCGTCCGCTACGCTTCGACTATGCCCAGCGGCGGATTGGTCTTCCACTTGCCCCGGGTGAAGTCGGGGATCTCGATGGGTTTTCCTTTCCCGGCGACGCTCTTGACGCTCGCGCCGACGATGGCGCTCCATGCGGCCGCGTCATAGACGTCCTGATCGAGCGGCTCTCCTTTGCGCAGCGACTGGATGAGCCGGTAATCCTCGATATAGTCCATCCCGCCGTGGCCCCGGCCCTCCCCTTTCGAAGCGATGGCCTTCCAGAGGGGATGCTCGAATTCGGCCGCGAACTTCGCGAAGTCGTCCCACTGGTGGGGCTTATCCGCCTTTCCCTCGACGTAGATCCGGTCGGGCCATTTGTGGGCCAGGCCCTTCGTGCCCTGGACGAGGTTGATCCGCGTGTAGGGCCGCGGCAGGTTGGTGTCGTGGATGAGGATGATCGTCTTTCCGAGCTTGGTCTTGATCAGGCTCGTGTTGACGTCGCCGAGGACGTACCGCTCCTTGGCCTGCGGGCTGTCGGCGCCGAAGGTGGCACCGGCGTATTCGTGGAGGCCCCGGCCGGGAGAGCTCACCGATACGAGGTAATCGAAGGCGTCGCCCCGGTTGACGTTCATGCACTGGGCCACAGGACCGAGCCCGTGGGTCGGGTAGAGATTGCCGTTGAGCTTCTGGGACCAGGCCCGCCGCCAGAGCCCCTCGCCGTCCTTCGAGAACTTCACGCCGCGAAGGTCGTGGAGATAGCCGGCCTCGGCGTGGAGGACCTCGCCCAGCACGCCCTTGCGGACGAGGTTGAGGGTCATGAGCTCGATCCGGTCGTAACAGCAGTTCTCCATCATCTGGCAGTGCTTTTTGTGCTTTTCGGCCGATTCGACGAGGGCCCAGCAGTCCTCGATCGACATGGCCGCGGGGACCTCGGTCGCGGCGTGCTTGCCGTTCTTCATGGCCGCGAGACAGACGGGGACGTGCCACTCCCAGGGAGTCGCCGTGAAGACGAGATCGAGGTCCTCGGTCGCGCACATCCTCTCGAAGTCCCGGGGCCCATTCGAATAGCCCGCCGGCTTGGCCTGACCGGCGTCGACGGCCCACTTTTGGACCCGCTCGACCTTGGCCGGGACGACGTCGCAAACGGCCCGCAGCTCGACGCCGTCGATGTTGAGGAGATTCTGGACGTGGGCCGAGCCCATGCCTCCGACACCGACGAAACCGACCTTGACCGTCGGGAGGGCCGGCGCCCGGAACTGCGTCCGCGCCTCGCCCGCCGGGCCCGGGGCCTTGGCTTCGAGGCCGAGCCCGGCGACGGCCGCGCCCAAGCCGGCCGCGGCGCCGATCTTTAGAAAATCCCTGCGGCTTCGGCTCGTGTTGTCGTCGTTCATGGGACCTCCTGGATCACGATCTTGGAAAGCTTCAGAAAATGCGGTAGGACAGGCCTCCGAGGAGCTGGTATCCCCCGAGGTCGATATTGCTCGACAAGAGCGAACCGGCCCCGGTGGAGATGCTCTCGTAGACGAAGGTGCCGACGAGGGACAACCTCCCGGACAGTCGCGCGAACGCCGCGATCATGAACCGCGGTGCGACCTTCCGCCCTTCGAATTCGGGTTCGCTCTCAGGCCAGATCTCTTTGTAGCTGTGGATGCCGACGCCCGCGCCGACACGGAGCCGGACGGATTTGAAGTCGAGCTCATAGAAAACGAGGAGGGGGATCGACATCCGGCTGATCTCGACGGGGTATTCCGCGTCGCCTCCTCCCTGCGCCAACGCCTGACCGTCGTCCTTGAGCCAGCCGGCGCCCGCCACCAGGCCGAACGGCCCTTTGGCCTTGAGCCAGAGCTCCAGCGTGAAGGGGACGCTCACGCCGTAGATCTCCCGATAGATCCCCTCGCCGGCGAAGAAGCCGCCCGCGCTGAACGAGAGCGCCCCCTCCTGGGCCAGCCCGGACGCGGCCAGGGCCATAGCGAGGACCGGGCCGAGAACGAAACGCCTCGCCCTCATCTCACGCCCGCAAAGCGCAGAAAGAACGGTCCGGGGAGCCGGGCCCCGGCCCCCAGGGTATCCCCCACGATGATGACCTCGACAGAGCGATTGCTTTCGAGACCGGCCGTGCCGACGGCCGTGACGACGTAATAGTACGTCTCGTCCAGGCGGATGTCCGCGTCCGAGAACGATGGTGCGGAGAGCGGTGACGTATTCAGCTTCAGATAATCGAGGTGGCTCATGTTCGACCGGTAGACGTTGTAGCCCGCGGCGTCGGATTGGGGACTCCATCTCAGCCGGAGGGTCTTGAGAGAGCTGAAGAGGGAATTGTAGACGACGATGTCCGTGACAAGCCCGAGAGGGGCGCGGGGATAACCCTCCCGGAGCGGCTGGGCCAGCTCGGCGAGCAGTCCCAGAGAAGCCCGGGTGACGTGGGTGAAATAGCCGGGGTTGAGCTTGTCCAGGGTGTCGGACGTCTGATGATAGTAGGGATTGAAATCCGCTTCGATGGCCAGCAGGGCCGCGTATCCGTTGTCCCAGAAAGGAGAGTGGTCGGAATAGACCATGGAGGGATCGATCCTCTTGATGCCGGCGGGCCCTCCATAGCTGCTCGAGGCGTCGAGAAGGCGGGCCCCGAGCCAGTCTGAAAAACCGTTGACATAGATCTCCATGCTTTCGGGCAGGACGGAGGAGTAGGCGATCATGTCGAGGTTGATGACGCCGACGATCCGCTCGCCGCGCGAAAAGGCCCCTGACGCGTGGGCCCGGCTGCCATAAAGCCCTTGCTCCTCGCCGGAAAAGGCGATGAACCGCACGGTGAAGTCGAGGGGGACGGTCGCGAGGATCCTGGCCGCCTCGACGACGGCGGCCGTGCCGCTGGCATTGTCATCCGCTCCCGGAGCCAGGGTCGCGGCGGAAGATGATGTGGAATCATAGTGGGCGCAGATGATCAGGATGTCATCGGGGAACGTCGCCCCGGTCTTCTGGCCAACGACGTTTCGGGAACCCGGCAGGGCGCCGAACACCTCGAACCCGACGTTCTCGAGCCCGAGGGCCGTGAAGGCGCCGAGGAGGTAATCGCCGGCCATCCGGCAACCGGAGGTGTTCGTATGGCGGGTCTGAAAATCCTGGAGGGCTTGGACGGTCGCGGTCAGGTTGGACGTGGAAACGAGAGAGACGATCGCATCGACGATAGGATCGAGCAGGGCGGCCCGGGGCGCTGGGCGCGGCGTGACGGCGGCCGGCCGGATAAAGGGCAGGATCGAGCGCGCAGGCAGGGCCTTGCGGGCCATGTCCGGAGGAACGGCTTCGGCCGAGGGTCCCGTCTCCGTCCAGAAGGCCGCCGCCCCGGGCTCGACGGTGACGGCCTTCCCCCGGGTGCGAAGGGCGTCGATCGCCCCCGCGGAATCGAGCCTGACGACCAGAATATCCCGCTTCCCGGCCGCCGGATCGAGGACGGCGAAGCGGACCCGGGCCTGGCGCAGACGGGCTAAGGCCCCCCCGTCGGCCAAGGCCAGATAGCAGCTCCCGAGCTCCTGGCGGACATCGACCTGGAGCCTCACGAGCTGGGGCTCGACCGGACCGGGGACCTTGGGGATCTTGATCAGGGCGACCGGACCTTTGAAGGGGAGGACGAAGATCGCCGCACCGAGGAGGACCAGCAGGGCGGGACCCTTGACGCTTCTCATGGAGGGTATTAAACCAGATATAGGGGCGGTCGGTCAACTGCGTAAGGGAGGCCCCGGCAACACCGCTGTTGACATCGCGGCCGCCGCTCCGTATAATCGCACGGACATGGACAGCCTGAGCGCTCTCAAAATCCCCGCCGTCGCGCTGTCCTCGCTTCTTCTCTGGAACTGGTGGGCGGTGCCAACCGCCTGATAAGTCCGTTCCCCCCGTCCATCCCCCTTTTTTTGGGACGAGTCCGCCGGTCCTCACGATCGCGGCGCGTCCCTTGAGCCAAGGAACCCATGGACCCGACGGAACAGACCGTCGTGAAAGGACTTTGACCATCATGCGCTTCGCATCGCGTAAAACCGATTTCCTTCCCCGGGCTTTCTACAACATCAAGGTCGACCTGCCGTCGCCGCCCAAGCCGCCCCTCCACCCCGGGACGAAAGAGCCGCTCAAGCCCGAGGACCTCGAGGCCATCTTCCCGAAAAGCTTCATCCGCCAGGAAGGGGCGGCCGGCCGGAACGTGCCCATTCCCGCTCCCGTCCTCGAGGCCTACGCGGTCTTCCGGCCGACCCCGCTCATCGAGGCCACGGCGCTCAAGAAGCACCTCGGGACGCCGGCCCGCATCTTCTACAAATACGAAGGGGTCGGGCCCGTCGGAAGCCACAAGACGAACACGGCCCTCATGCAGGCCTACCTCGCCGCGGAGGACGGCGTCAAGACGTTGGCCACGGAGACCGGCGCCGGGCAGTGGGGTTCGGCGCTGGCCTATGCGGGATCGCGATTCGGGATCCAGACCCGCATCTTCATGGTCCGTTCGAGCTTCCGGCAGAAGCCCGGCCGGAGGGTCATCATGGAGATGTTCGGGGGCACGGTCCTCGAAAGCCCGAGCCCGACGACCGAGAGCGGCCGCCGCTTCTTCGAAAAGGACCCCGAGCATCCCGGGAGCCTCGGCATCGCCATCTCCGAGGCCGTCGAGGTCGCGGCCAAGGACCCCGCCGTCAAGTACGCCCTCGGATCGGTCCTCGACAGCGTGCTCATGCACCAGACCGTCATCGGACTGGAGGCCGAGAAGCAGATGGACGAGATGGGGGCCGTTCCGGACGTCGTCATCGGCTGTGTCGGCGGCGGCTCGAACTTCGCCGGCCTGGCCTTCCCGTTCATCCGGCACAACCTCTCCGGCGAGCGGAAAGCGCGCTTCGTCGCCGTCGAGCCGGACGCCTGCCCGTCCCTGTCCCGGGGCGAGCTGCGTTACGATTTCGGCGACAGCGTCGGCCTGACGCCGCTCCTCTTCATGCACACGCTGGGCATGGATTTCGTGCCTCCCCCGCTCCACGCGGGCGGGCTCCGCTATCACGGCATGGCCCCGCTCGTCAGCCACCTCGCGGCGATGGGCGTCGTCGAGCCCCGAGCGATCGACCAGAAGACCGTCTTCGACGCGGCCGTGCTGTTCATGAAGACGGAAGGCATTCTGCCCGCGCCCGAGTCCTCCCACGCGATCGCCGTGGCCGTCGACGAGGCCCTCAAAGCCAAGGACGTCGGTCGCGAGACGGTCATCCTCTTCAACCTCTCGGGCCACGGGTTCCTCGACATCAGCGCGTATAACGGACACCGGCCGGACCTCTGCTGACCGGCCGCCCCGCGGGACGCCGCGCGGGGACGAGCGGTGGTCGTCCGCCCGGGCTAGGCTCATCGCCCGATTCCGGGATGTCCCTCTCTACGGCTTTGCTTGGGATATGCCTCTAGCTCCCCGGTCATCCGACCGGAGCGAACGAAGTGAGCGGAGGGCAGAAATCCGGCGGCGATACACGGAACCGGACTTCTGCGAATTATCTTAGGAGAGGGCCTTTTGAGATGTTTCTCAGCCCCGCTCCTCCGAGTCGCTCCGGAGCGGTGCTGATGGTCGCTTTGAAGACTCCGCTCCCCGCCGTACATCCCTCGCCGCCTCGAGAGGGATTCCCGGAGAAGGGAGTGGTGCCAAAAAATAAGCCTTCCCCGGAGCGAGCCCGGGTATAATGGGGGAACAAGGAGGCCTCATGAAGCCTACTAGGACCATTATTTTGGGCGCCGCGCTGACGTTCGGCGCGCTTCTGGCCGCCGTTGCCGGCCAAGCCGGGCCCGGGGATGCCGCGCACGATGCCCTGGCCAAGAAGATCGACGCGGTCATGTCCGAGATCTACAAACCCGGCCAGCCGGGCGCGGCCGTCATCGTCCGGAAGAACGGGGAGACGGTCTTCCGCAAAGGCTACGGCATGGCCGACCTCGAACTCGGCGTCCCGGTCGAGCCGGACATGGTCTTCCGGCTGGGGTCCATCACCAAGCAGTTCACGGCCGTGGCCATCCTCCTGCTGGCCCAGGAGGGCAAGCTCGGGCTCCAGGACGAGATCACGAAGTTCCTGCCCGACTTTCCGGCCCAGGGACGGAAGATCACCGTCGAGCACCTTCTGACCCACACGTCCGGGATCCAAAGCTACACCGACCTTCCCGAATGGCTGCCTCTCTGGCGCAAGGACTTCACCCTGAAGGAGCTCATCGATCTCTTCAAGGACAAGCCCATGCAGTTCGGGCCGGGCGAGAGCTGGGCGTACAACAACTCCGGCTATATCCTCCTCGGGGCCATCATCGAAAAGGTTTCGGGCAAGACCTACGAGGGCTTCATCGAGGCCAACATCTTCCAGCCCCTCGGAATGAAGCGATCCTATTACGGAAGCGCCGAAAGGATCATCCCCCGGCGCATTCCTGGCTACCAGACGGGAAAGGGCGGTTTCGTCAACGCCCCTTACCTCAGCATGACCCAGCCCTACGCCGCGGGCTCGCTTTTATCGACCGTGGACGACCTCGCGATCTGGAGCGACGCCGTCTTCTCGGGCAAGCTTCTCCGGAAGGAGTGGCTCGAAAAAGCCTTCACTCCGTATACGCTCAAGAACGGCGAATCCTCGGGCTACGGCTACGGCTGGTTCATCGCGGACTTCGCCGGCCACAGGTCGATCGAGCACGGCGGCGGCATTAACGGCTTCACGAGCTACGCCATGACCTTCCCGGAGGACGGGCTCTTCCTGTCCATCCTGACCAATGGCGCCATCGAGGGCCGCGCGCCCGAACCCCGGGCGGTCAAGATCGCTTGGCTGGCCCTCGGGCTCGGCGAGCCGGAGCGGAAGACCGTCGCGCTCGCGGCCCCGGAGCTCGACGCGGTCGCCGGGGTTTACGTCAACGAGCGCAAGCAGGAGTACTACTTCAGCCGCGAAGGGCAGAAGCTTTTCGCCCAAAGGCAGGGAGGCTCGAAGAACGAGCTCTATCCGGCCTCGCCGTCGGAATTCTTCTTAAAGGACAACCCGGCCCGTTTCGCCTTCGCCAAAGACGCCTCGGGCCGGGTCACGGGCCTCCACATCCGGTCGCGGATCGGACCGGCCCAGCTGTTCACGAGGACGGAAAAGCCTCTCCCCTCCCCGAGGAAGGAGACGGTCGTCGACCCGAAGGCGTACGACCGTCTGGCCGGAGACTACGAGCTGGCCCCGGGGTTCATCATCACCATCCTCCGCCGGGACGACAAGCTCATCTCCCGGGCGACCGGACAGCCGGAGGTCCAGCTCTTCCCCGAGTCGGAGACCAGGTACTTCCTCAAGGTCGTCGACGCCCAGATCGACTTCGTCAGCGACGCCGCGGGCCAAGTGACCGGGCTCGTCCTTCACCAGGGCGGGCAGGACCTGCCGGCCAAGAAGATCCGGACGCCCTGACCGGGGGAACTTCGGGACCCGGGGTTTCGTATAACATATTGATCGATATGCGAAACTCCGGGAGGCCGACTATGTCATTGACCCGTAACAAAATAGCTTTCACGATCCTGGCCCTGGCCGCCTTCGGCGCCGCCTGCGATGAGCCCCGCGCCCGCATGACCGATACGAGCACCGTCGCGCTCGAAGGAGCCGCGCGCGTCGAAGTGGGGCTTAGGATGGGAGCCGGGGAGCTCGATCTCCGCGCCGTCGACCAGGAACCGCTCCTCGAGGCCTCGTTCGAGTTCAACCGGGAGCGCAACCGCCCCGAGGTCGATTATAGCCTGATCGGCGACAAGGGCCGTCTCCAGATCCGCCACGCCCGGCATCGGGGCTTCAACTTCGGAACGACCCGGAACCGCTGGGACCTCCGGCTGAGCCGGGCCGTCCCGGTGGACCTCGCCGTCGACCTCGGCGCCGGCCAGAGCGACCTCGACCTTCGCGGGCTCAAGCTCGAGCGGCTCGAGATCGACATGGGCGTCGGCGAGATGACCCTGGACCTCCAGGGCGTCCACGAGCGGAGCTTCGACGTCAAGATCGACGGCGGCATCGGCAGCGGCCGGATCCGCCTCCCTTCCGAGGTCGGCGTCCGCGTCAAGGTCGACGGCGGGCTCGGATCGGTCGACGTCCACGGACTGACCAAACGGAGCGGGGCCTATGTGAACGACGCCTACGGCAATAGCGCCGTCACCATCGAGGTGGACATCGACGCCGGCATCGGCAGCCTCGACCTCCGCTGCGAACCCTCCGCCCGCATCCGGACGTAAGGCTAATAATAATAGGCCGAACCGATTCGAGCGGGTGCGCAGGGGGTGTTCCCGGAGGAGGGCGTGGGAGGGCCGAGCGGGCACGGATGGAAAAGGGCCGCCCTTTTCCAGAGCGAGGCCCGGGTCCGAGCGGGTTTGGCTCGCCGGGCCAAACCCGCGACCCGACGGAGCGGAATCCCCCGAGCTAGCCGCGAGATTCGGTTCGGCGACCTTTAGATCCTAGATTTCTTCCAGGCGGGCGGTGAAGTGCCGCAGGAATGGCGATTCCCGGACGATGCGCAGTCCCCGGACCTTGTCCTTGTTCCTATGGAGCTCGATGAGGGATTCCGCGACGTAGCGGAGGTGTGAGGCCGTATAGACCCGCCGGGGCACGGCCAGGCGGACGAGCTCGAGCTCAGGATAGACCTCCTGCTTGCCTTTGCCCGTCTTCTGGCCGAACATCACCCCGCCGATCTCGACGGCCCGGATGCCGCACTCCCGGTAAAGGGCGACGGTCAGGGCCCAGCCCGGATACTGGGCCCGGCGGATGTGCGGCAGGAAGCGGTCGGCCAGGATGTAGATGGCGTGACCGCCGAAGGGCTTGAACACGGGCACGCCGGCCTGGTCGAGCAGGCCGCCGAGGTAGGCGACCTGGGCCGTCCGGTGCTCCAGGTAATCCTCGTCCAGCCCTTCCTTGAGGCCGCGGGCCATGGCCTCGAGGTCCCGGCCGGCCAGGCCGCCGTAGGTCGGGAACCCCTCGCTGATGATGAGGAGGTTCTTGACCTTCTCGGCCAAGGCGTCGTCGTCGAGGGTGACGAAGCCCCCGATATTGACCAGGGCGTCCTTCTTGCCGCTCATCGTCGCCCCGTCGGCGTACGAGAACATCTCCTGGGCGATCTCGAGGACGCTCTTCTTGGCGTAGCCTTTCTCCCGTTTCTTGATGAAATGGGCGTTCTCGGCGAAGCGGCACGCGTCCAGGAAGAACGGGATGCCGTGATGGGCGCAGACCTCGCTCGTCTCTTTGACGTTCTTCAGGGAGACGGGCTGGCCGCCGCCGCTGTTGTTCGTCACCGTCATCATGACCAGGGGGACCCTCTCGACGCCCCGCTTGTCGATGAGCTTCTTGAGCCGGGACACGTCCATGTCACCCTTGAAGGGATGGGCGGAGTCCGGGTCGTAGGCCGCGGGGCCGGCCAGGTTCTCGGCCCGCGCCTCGAGGACCTCGATGTTGGCCCGGGTCGTGTCGAAATGGACGTTGTTGGGGACGGTGTCCCCCTTCTTGACCATCGCGCCGAAGAGGACCCTCTCCGCCGCCCGGCCCTGGTGGGTCGGGATGACATGGCTGAACCCGAAGACCGACCGGACCGACTCCTCGAGGTGGAAGAAGTTGCGGGCCCCGGCATAGGACTCGTCGCCCGTCATGATCCCGGCCCACTGGTCGTCGCTCATGGCCGAGGTCCCGGAATCCGTCAGGAGGTCGATCATGACCTTCTCGGCCGGGATACCGAAGACGTTGAATCCCGACTGCTTCAGCAGGGCCTCTCGCTCCCGGCGCGGGATCTGCCGGAAGGGCTCCACGACCTTGATGCGGAAGGGCTCCATCGGGACCTTGATGTCTGCCATACGATCCTCCCCCGACGGCCCCGGCATCGCCGGGGACGGTCCATCGTTCAGAACGTCGTCATCTTTCGGAACTGCCGGAACCGGGCCTCGACGAGGCCGGGCTCGAGCGTCAGGAAGCGGCCGATCCCGAAATCCTCGATGGCGAACGAGGCCAGGACGCTGCCGTAAACGGCCGCCCTCCGGACGTCCTTGGCGCGAAGGCCGCCGGCCCGGTCGAGGTAGCCGAGGAATCCCCCGGCGAAGCTGTCGCCGGCCCCGGTCGGGTCGACGACGTGCTCGCAGGGATGGGCCAGGACCCCGAAGACGAAGTCCCTGCCGAAAATGAGCGCCCCGTGCTCCCCCTTCTTCAGGAGGACGAGGGACGGGCCGAGGCCGACGAGGGCCTTGCCGGCCGCGACAAGGTTCGTCTCGCCCGTGATGAGACGGGCTTCCTCGTCGTTAGCGAAGAAGATGTCGACCCGGCCGAGCTCCTTGAGCAGGACCTCGCGCCGCGTGTCGATCCACAGGCGGATCGTGTCCATAGCCACCAGGGCCGGCTTGCGGAACTGCCCCAGGACGAGATCATGATGCTCGGGATTGAGGTTGGCCAGGTAGACGATGCGGGAGCCCCGGTAGCGCGGCGGGACCGTCGGCCGGAAATCGGCGAAGACGTTGAGCTCGGTCCGGACGGTCGTCCGTTTGTTCGGGTCCTCGCCGTACCGCCCTTCCCAGTGGAAGGTCTTCCCGGCCTTGACCTTGAGGCCCTCGAGGTCGACGCCGCGGGACCGGAGCAGGGCCAGGGTCTTTCTCGGGAAATCCCGGCCGACGACGCCGACGATCCGCGGCTTCGTAAAATAGCTCGCCGCGAGCGAGCAATAGGTCCCCGAACCGCCGACGATCTTCTCCCGGTCTCCCCAAGGCGTCCGGATGGTATCGAAGGCGACCGATCCGACGATGACGAGGCTCATGGATCTCTCCCCCCGTCCTAGCGCAGGTATTTGCCGACGAGCGGGCCGAGCTTGCGCCGCGTCGCGGCCGGGATCGCCTGGGGGTCCGTGACGATCGCGTTCTTCAGGGCGGAGCCGCAGTCACAGCCACGGCCGGCCTCCGGGCCGAGGGCCGCCAAGGCCTTCTTGAGGACGGCCTTGGCGTTGCCGATGTTGTGGGCCAGGTTCTGGAGGACGATCTCGACCGTGACCGGCTCCTCGGTCTCGTGCCAGACGTCGTAATCCGTGGCCAGGCTCAGCGTCGCGTAGCAGATCTCGGCCTCGCGGCAGAGCCGGGCCTCGGTGGCGGCGGTCATGCCGATAACGTCGCCGCCCCAGGACTTGTAAGCGAGCGACTCGGCCTTCGTGGAAAAGGCCGGTCCGTCGATCGCGATGTAGGTCCCGCCGCGGCGGGCCCTCAGCCCCAGTCCGACGGCCGTCTCGTGGAGGATGCGGACCAGCTCCGGGCAGACCGGCTGTCCCAGGCTGACATGGGCGACGATCCCGCCGCCGAAGAACGTGGCCGGCCTCCGGCTCCGGTCGAAGAACTGGTCGGCCAGCACGATGTCGCGCGGATGGATGTCCTCGCGGAGCGAGCCGACGGAGTTGACCGAGATGATCCTCTCGACGCCGAGCTTCTTGAACCCGAAGATGTTGGCCCGGTAGTTGACCTCGGCCGGGAGCAACCTATGGCCCCGGCCGTGCCGGGCCAGGAAGGCCACGCGCCGGCCCTCGATCGATCCGAGGACGTAGGGGTCGGACGGATTGCCGAAGGGCGTCCGCAGACGGACCTCGCGGGCGCCCTCGAAGCCCTCGATATCATAGAGCCCGGTCCCGCCCAGGATGCCGATCGAAGCCAGCGACTGTTGTTCCGATCCTGTCCCGGCCATCGATCTTCCTCGCCTCCATATACCCTTTTCCGGGAGACGGGTCAAGCGCGCCGAGGGGCCGCCGGCTTTGCTTTTTCCCCCGGAAAACGATATCCTAAGGACCGAAACGGCTGACCATGATCGAACATCCCGTCGACGCTGTCGTGACCCTCCTGGCGGGCGTCCGCCGCGTCGCCGTCCTCACGGGCGCGGGCATCTCCGCGGAGTCGGGTGTCCCCACGTTCAGGGGCCAGGACGGCCTCTGGAAACAGTACCGGGCCGAGTCCCTGGCCACGCCCGAAGCGTTCGAGCGCGATCCGGCCCTCGTTTGGGAATGGTACGATTGGCGACGCGGCCTCATCGCGCCCGTCGAGCCCAACGCCGGCCACCGGGTCCTGGCCGGCTGGGAAGCGCTGTTCGGGGATTTCGCGGTCATCACCCAGAACGTCGACGGCCTCCACGCCAAAGCCGGCTCCCGCAACCTCGTCGAGCTTCACGGCAACATCTGGAAGCTCCGCTGCACGAAGGAAGGGACGGTCGAAGAGGTCCGGGAGACGCCCCTGCGGCGCCTTCCTCCGGTCTGTCCGAGCTGCGGCTCTCTCCGCCGGCCGCACATCGTCTGGTTCGGGGAAGCCCTCGATCCGGACGTCCTCGACAGGGCCGCCGCGATCAGCCGGTCCTGCCAGGTCATGTTCGTGCTCGGAACGTCGGGCATCGTCCAGCCGGCCGCCTCCCTTCCCTTCGCCGCGGCCCGCGCCGGGGCGAAGATCGTCGAGGTCAATATCGAGCCGACGCCCCTCACCCCTCAGGCCGATCACTTCCTGCCGGGGAAGGCCGGGGACGTCCTGTCCGACCTGGACCGGCGCCTGAGGGAAAGGATGGCCGCATGAGATACGTCTATTTCGACGCCTCGTCGGGATTGAGCGGCGATATGATCCTCGGCGCACTCCTCGACCTGGGCGTCGACCCTGCCCTGTTCAAGGACAGGCTGGCCGGCCTCCGTCTGCCCGTGGCCATCGCGGTCCGGCGCGTCCGCCGGGGCGGTTTCGCCGCGCTCAAGGTCGACGTCGAGGTCAAGGGGAACGCCGGCGTCGAACGGACCTTCGCCGACGTCGAGCGGGTCATTCACAAGAGCCGGTTCGCGCCGGCCGTCAAGGACAAAGCCCTGGCGATCTTCAAGCGTCTCTTCGTGGCCGAGGCCAAGGTCCACGGCCGCAAGCTCGAGGACACCCACCTCCACGAGGCCGGGGCCGACGACGCCCTGGTCGACGTCGTCGGGGCCGCTTTCCTCCTGGAGGAGCTGGGGATCGCCGACGTCTATTGCTCTCCCCTCAACGTCGGCTCCGGCTGGGTCAAGACCTCTCACGGCCGCCTGGCCGTCCCCCCTCCCGCCGTGGCCGAGCTCCTCAGGAACGCCCCGGTCTACTCGGCCTGGGTCGAATCCGAGCTCGTCACGCCGACGGGCGCGGCCGTCGTCTCGGCCCTGGCCCGGCGATATGCGAAGCTGCCCGAGCTCGCCTATGACAAGGTCGGCTGCGGGGCGGGGACGAAGGAATTTCCCGAGATCCCCAACATCCTGCGGGCCTATTCCGGCCAGGCCGCGTCCTTCGATGGCGCGAAGAACGTCTACGTGGTCGAGGCGACGATCGACGACGCTTCGCCGCAGGTCCTGGCCCATTTCCTCGAGAAAGCGATCGAGGACGGGGCTCTGGACGCCACCCTCTCCCCCGTCGTCATGAAGAAGAACCGCCTCGGAACGAAGCTCACCCTGCTCGTGACGGGCGAGCGCATGGACGCCCTGATCGAGGCCGTCTTCAGGGAGACGACGTCCATTGGCGTCCGCTACTACCCCGTCGGGCGGCGCGTCCTCGACCGGGAGATGCAGGCCGTCCGTGTCGACGGCGAGAAGGTCGCCCTCAAGGTCGCGACGCTCGGCGGCCGGCCGGTCAACGTCCAGCCGGAGTACGAGGACCTCCTCAAGGCCGCCCGCCGGACCGGCAAACCTCTCAAGGAGATCGCCCACCGCGCCGTCAGCGAGTTCGCGAAGAAGCGCCGGTAGCGGAAGGGCGGAGGGACCATCATGGATGTCAAGAAGATCGAACAGGGCGTCTCGCTCGTCCTCGAGGGAGTCGGCGAGGACCTCCGGCGTCCGGGCATCCGGGCGACGCCGAGGCGCGTGGCCCGTATGCTGGCCGAGATCCTCGGCGGCTCCGAGCTCGAGGCGACGCGGAACCTCCGGGTCATCGAGGACGAAAAGCACGACGAGATGGTCCTGATCAAGAACATCCCCCTCTACTCGATGTGCGAGCATCATCTCCTCCCCTTCGCGGGAGTGGCCCACGTGGCCTATATTCCGAAAGCCGGGCGCATCGTCGGTCTGAGCAAGATCGCCCGGGTGGTGGAGGCCCTATCCCGGCGGCTCCAGGTCCAGGAGCGGTTGACGAAGCAGATCGCCGACCTGCTCGACGAGCGCCTGAAGCCCCTGGGCGTCATGGTCGTGATCGAGGCGGAGCACATGTGCATGTCCATGCGCGGGGCGAAGAAGCCCCGGTCGATCACGGTGACCTCGGCCGTCCGCGGCTCGTTCCGGAAGAACCCGGCGACCCGGGCCGAGGCCATGATGCTCATCCGAGGAGGACCCACGAGTGGAAAAGACATCTGAGCGAACGTTCTACGTCACGACGCCGATCTATTACGTCAACGATGTGCCCCACATCGGGCACGCCTATACGACCATCATCGCCGACGCCCTGGCCCGCTTCCACAAGCTCGCGGGCCAGGACGTCTTCTTCCTGACCGGGACCGACGAGCACGGCCAGAAGATCGAGAAGGCGGCGGCCGAGAAGGGCCTGACGCCCAAGGCCCTGGCCGACTCCGTCGTCGGCCGGGCCCAGGACCTCTGGAAGGCCCTCGACATCTCCTACGATTTCTTCATCCGGACGACCATGGACTTCCACAAGAAAGGCGTCCAGAAGCTCTTCCAGATCCTCCTCGACAAGGGCGACATCTACAAGGGCGAATACCGGGGCTGGTACTGCGTCTCCGACGAGAACTTCCTCGCCGACGACGCGCCGCTCGAGGCCGACGGATGCAAGACCTGCCCCGATTGCGGCAAGAGGGCGTCGCCCGTCGCCGAGGAGACCTATTTCTTCCGCCTCTCGGCCTACGGGGACCGGCTCCTCGAGCTCTATGAGCGGCATCCCGAATTCGTCCGGCCGCAGAGCCGCCTGAACGAGGTCGCGAGCTTCGTCCGCGGCGGCCTCAAGGACCTCAGCATCACCCGGACCACGGTCAAGTGGGGCGTCCCCGTGCCGGGCGACCCCAAGCATACGATCTACGTCTGGTTCGACGCCCTCCACAATTACGTCACGGGCATCGGCTACGATTGGGACATGGCCCGCTACGAGCGCTTCTGGCCGGCCGACGTCCACCTCGTCGGCAAGGACATCCTCCGGTTCCACGCCGTCTACTGGCCGGCCTTCCTCATGGCCTCGGGCCTGCCCCTGCCCCGGACGGTCTACGGGCACGGCTGGTGGCTCAAGGACGACACCAAGATGTCCAAGTCCAAGGGCAACGTCCTCGATCCGCACGTCCTGCTGAAGGTCTTCGGGCCCGATCCCCTGCGCTACTTCCTCCTTCGCGAGATCCCGATCGGCCAGGACGGGAACTTCTCCCATGAGGGCTTCCTCCACCGGGTCAACTCCGACCTGGCCAACGATCTCGGCAACCTCGTCCAGCGGACGCTGACCATGATCGGCAACTATTTCGGCGGGGCGATCGAAGGCCCCGCCGCCGAGACCGGCGAGGACGCCAGGGTCCGAACCGACTTCGACGGCCTCAAGCGCCGCGTCTTCGACCTCTATGACGCGTGCGCGCTCAACAAGGCCCTCGAGGAGATCTGGGCCTACGTCGGCAGCGTCAACAAGTATCTCGCCGAGAACGAGCCCTGGATCATGGCCAAAGACCCGGCCAAGCGGACCCGGCTGGCCCGCGTGCTCCTCCAGGCCGCGGCCGCCATCCGCGGCGCGAGCTACCTCGCTTTTCCCGTCATGCCCCGGTCGGTCGAGAAGATCTGGGGATTCCTCGGCGAAACGACGAAACCTGCGGACGTCCTCTGGGAGAGGCTCGATTTCGACGGCTTCGGCCCCGGCCGGAAGGTCGGGATGCCCCAGGCGCTCTTCCCCAGGGTCGCTTTGAAGGACTTCCTGGGCGACGAGGCCGCTCCGCCGGCGCCGGACGCCCGGCAGGAACCGAAGAAGAAGGAGAACGAAGAGATGGACATAATCACCTACGAAGAATTCAAGAAGATGGATCTGCGCGTCGCCCGGATCCTCGAAGCGGAGCGCGTCCCGGGAGCGACCAAGATCCTGAAGCTGAAGATCGACATCGGCACGGAGCAGCGCCAGATGGTGGCCGGGATCGCCGAGACCTACGCCCCCGAGGACCTCGTCGGCAAGAAGCTCATCGTCATCGTCAACCTCAAGCCGGCGGTCATCCGCGGCATCGAGTCCCAGGCCATGCTCCTCGCGGCCATCACCGCGGACAACAAGGCCCTCATCCCCTTCTTCGACCGGGACATCCCGGCCGGCGCCGTGGTGAAGTAAAACAGATGGGGACGTGTGCCCGGTACGTGTCCCCGATCGTGCGGGAGGGCCTCTAGCAGGGATCCCCGCGTCAGCGGCCGAGGAGCGCCTCGATCCGGACCGCTGGGACCGCTCCTGGCCTGAGGATCCGCGGCCGTTGGCCGCTGAGATCGACGATCGTCGACGGGAGGCCGCCCGGCGACGGGCCGCCGTCGACGAGGAGATCGATCCTCCCGCCGAACGTCGCCGCGACCTGGGCCGGATCGGCCGTCTCCCTCTCTCCCGCCGGATTGGCGCTTGTGGCCGTCAGCGGTTCCCCGAGCTCCCGGGCGAGCGCCCGGAGCCACGGCAGGGGCGGGATCCGGACCGCGATCGTCCGGCCGGGCCCGGCAAGGAAACCGGGGACGGCCGGCGCGGCCGGCAGGACCAAGGTCAGTGGGCCGGGCCAGAGCTCACCGGCCAGAGCGACGAAGCCCGGAGGCAGCGCGCCGGCAATATCCCGGACCATGTCCAGGTCGGAAACGATGACGGAGAGGGCTTTCGCGGCGTCCCGGCCTTTCAGGCGGTAGATCCTGGCGACGGCCTTTTTGGAAAAAGCGGCCGCTCCGAGGGCATAGAAAGTCTCGGTCGGATAGGCGGCGACCGCGCCCTCCCGGAGCGAGGCGGCGATCGCCCGGACCTCTTCGGCGTTTTCCCGGCCGGGGTCTATCCGGATGATGCGGGTCTCGATCAAAGCCGGTCCCTCCCCCGGGATGGTATCCGGGCATTGTCCGAAAGTCAAACATCCCCTGCCCACGCGGAGGACAACTGACCTGTTTGGAGCACAGCCCCCCGCCGGCTCCCCCCTTAAGTCCGGGCGGATCCACGTGGCATATTTTTTGCTATAATGCTCGGCGTATAGGAGGAAACACATGAAAAAGCTGATAGCCTTCGCCGCGGGGCTGGCCCTTTTCGTCCCGACGCTGGCCTTCGCTGACTCGTTCTCTTTAAGGGTAGGCTACTTCATGCCGAGCGCCCTCTCTTCGTCCTACCTCGCCCGGAACCCCGACACCCTCTGGGCCATCGAGTTCGACCAGATGACCTTCGAGAAGAGGGATTTCCGCGGCAGAACGCTCGGCGCGAGCTACGAGCGCTTCGTCGGGCCGAACTTCAGTCTGGTCCTGGGCGTCGACACGTTCAGCCGGCAGCGGCTGGGAGATTATTGGGACTACGATCAGACCGAGTTCACGGAGGGATGGTTCGCCTTCCCGGTCGACCTCGAGCCGGCCGACATCCCGGACTGGTACTACATCTCGCACAGCTTCAAGGTCAACAGCACGCCGGTCACGCTGTCCGTCAAGATCAGCCCGCTCGGCCGCAAGGGCAAGCTCATTCCCTTCGTCGGCGGCGGGGTCGGCCTCTACTTCTGGAGCGCCGCGCTCTACGGCGAGATGGTCGATTTTGCCCCGGTCGACGAGTTCGGCGATCCCATTGAGTATTTCTACCCAGATCCCGATTTGGGCGAAATCTTGGTCTACCCTGTCATATCCGTCAACAGCCGGGAGACGCAGATGTCGATCGGCTACCATGCGTTCGCCGGCTTCTCGTTCCCCATCGGGTACAGGGCGACGATCGATGCGGAGGTTCGCTACCACTTGGCCAAGGGCCGGTTCGATGACCCCTGGTTCGTCGGCTTCGATGATTTCAATGTCGGCGGGCTGGCGCTGACCGTCGGGTTCAGCTACTGGTTCTGAGGCTCAGTCGGCTCTCTCGAGGCGCAGCGGCTGGGTCTTGTCGAAGCGGATGTGGAGGCGGCCCCAGACCGAGGCGATCTCGATCCGGCCCGCGAAGCGGCAAGGGAATTCCCCCTTCTCGAAGGCCTCGCGGAGCTCTTCCCCCGCCTCGAAGAAATCGAGCAGGAAGGGCAGGGAGAAGATCTTCTCGCCGGTCCGCGGCAGGCTCTTGTCGCCCGGGATGGGGCCCGTCAGGACCTGCCGCCCGCTGAAATAAAGCTCGAACTCGATCGTATCGACGATGAGCTCGTAGCCGTTGAAGTTCTTGAAGCGGGGGCGGAAGACGACGTCGGCCCCGCCCACGGTCAGGTCGTTAACCTTGAGGGGCAGGATATCGACCTCGGGGTCCCGGAAGATGGGGAACTCGCCGCTGAAGGCGAAGGGCGCTTTTTGCTCCTTTTTCCTCTCGTTCACGAAGAACATCTCCCCGACGACGTCGCAGAGGGCCTGATCCTCGACCGGGCCGACGGCCGCCCGGAGGTTGTCGTAGGAGATCCTGATCGGAAGGGCCACCAGCGTCTCTCGGCCCGCGGGCACGGCCAGGGGGGATTCGAGCGTCACCGTCATATTGAGGTATTCCGTCTGGTTGATCCGGACCCGATAGCGGTAGCGGACGAGATCGCGGCCCGACGACGAGGCGTTCGAGACGGCGATGTGGAAGGCCAGGACGAGGCCCGAGGAGCTGAGGTTCCGGATGACCTTCTCCTTCAGGGCCAGGGAGATATCGTCCTTCGCGGCAAGCGCGGCTCCGGCGGCAACTGCGGCCTGGAGAGCCGCGAGGCAGAGGGCCAGGCCGGCGCGCCCCAAGGCCGGCCGGATCGATGACGCTCGCATGCGGTGTCCTTCTTCTCAGGATACCCAAAACCCCGGCGCGTGACAAGTTCGGCGTTGTTCCTTATAATGAGCCATCCGGGTCGAGAGCCCGTGAGGAGGGAGGCCCATGACCAAACGCCCGTCGATCGGACTCTCCGCCGTTCTCCTGGTCGCAGCGGCTCTCGCCGTCTCCTGCGGCCCCCGCGAGACTCCGCCCGGCCCGGCCGCGGGCCAGCCCAAACACGACCAGGCCGTCTACGTCCGGGAGACGCCCGCGGGCGCCGACAAGACCTTCCTCGCCGCCGACCTCACCGGGTTCGAGAGGCCGACGGACGTCCTCGAGTTCACCCGCCTCCCCCATCTGCCGCCGGTCGAGCAGGGCCGGACGGGGAACTGCTGGTGCTACGCCGCGACCTCCCTTCTCGAATCGGAGCTGAGACGCCAGGGCAAGGCCGAGGTCAAGCTCTCCGAGATCTTCACCGTCTACTGGGAGTACGTCGAGAAGGCCCGGCGCTTCATCCGGGAAAAGGGCGATTCCTTCCTCGGCCCGGGCTCCGAGCCGGACTCGGCCCTGAGGCGGATCCGGCAGTACGGCATCGTCCGGGCCGCCGACTACACGGGGCTCCTGGACGGAAAGACGGCCTACGACCACGGCCCTCTCTTCCGGGAATTCCGTGATTTCCTGTCCGGCCTGGCCGCAAAGAGCGAATGGGACGAGGCCCGGGCCCTGGCCGGCGTCCGGGCCATCCTCGACAGGCACCTCGGCCGCCCGCCCGAAACGATCGTCCTGGAGGGACGCTCCATCACGCCCCTCGAATATCTCGCGTCGCTCGGCCTCGTTCCGGCCGACTATGTCGCCTTCGTGAGCTTCATGTATCTCCCCTTCTACACGAAGGGCGAGTACAGGGTCCCGGACAACTGGGGACACAGCAAGGACTACCACAATCTCCCGCTCTACGAATATTCCCTGGCCCTCCTCCGGGCCCTGCGCCGCGGCTACACGGCCGTGCTGGCCGTCGATTTCTCCGAGCCGGGCTACCTCGGCGAGGCCGACGTGGCTATGGTCCCGACCTTCGATATCCCCTCGAGCTATATCGACCAGTCCAGCCGGGAATACCGGTTCACGAGCGGCACGACGACGGACGACCACGCCGTCCACTGCGTCGGCTACCTGGAATCCGGCAAGGGCAACTGGTACCTGATCAAGGATTCCTGGGAGAACGCCTATTGGGGCAAAGCCAAGGGCTACTTCTTCTACCAGGACGACTACATCCGCCTGAAGGGCCTGATGTTCATGGTCCATAAGGACGCCGTCAAGGAGGTCCTGGAGAAGTTCGCGGCGGCTCGATGATGCGTCTCCGTTTCGATTTCGCCGACCGGGCCCTCTTCGTGCGGCTCTTCGGCGCCGACGTCTACGCCGTCGGGGGCACCGTCCGGGACCTCGTCCGCGGCCACCCCTCGCCCGACGTCGACATCCTCGTCGCCCGCCACGGGCTCGAGGAGATCGTCCGCAAGCTCGAGCGCCACGGCCGCGTCGACCTCGTCGGCAAGAGCTTCGGCATCATCAAGTTCACGGTCCGCGGAAAGACCTACGACGTCGCCCTGCCGCGGACCGACCGGGCCTCGGCCTCGGGCGCGGGCGTCCGGGGCCACAAGGACATCATCGTTTCCGCGGACCCGGACCTGCCCGTCGAGAAGGACCTCGCCAGGCGGGATTTCCGGACCAACAGCATGGCCCTCCGGCTCAAAGACGGGATGCTCATCGACCCGTTCGAGGGGCGCAAGGACACGCTGGCCAAGCGCATCCGCCTGACCGATCCGGCGGCTTTCCCCGAGGACCCCCTGCGCGTCCTCCGCGTCGCCCGGTTCGCCTCGGTCCTCGGCTTCAAGGCCGACCCGGCCATCTATCCGATCGCCCGGGCCGTCGATCTCTCCGGACTCAGCTCCGAGCGGGTCCACGACGAGCTCGTCAAGATCCTCCTCCGCTCGCCGCGGCCGTCGATCGGGCTCGAGGAGATGTTCCGGCTCGGCGTTCTCGAGGCGTGGTACCCCGAGCTCCAGGCCCTGGCCCTGATCATCCAGGATTCGGTCTTCCACCCGGAGCGGGACGCCTTCGGCCACCATACCGTCTGGGCCCATGCCAAGCTCGCCGTGGACCAGGCCGCGGCCCTGGCCGGACAGGCCGGCCTCCCCGACCCGAGGAAGCTGGCCCTTCTTTTCGCCGCCCTGTTCCACGATCTGGGCAAGGTCTCGACGACGCGCTGGGAATACAAGCGGGGCCGGATGGCCGTGACCTCGTGCGGCCACGACATCCAGAGCGAGAAGGCCGCCCGCAAGGTGCTGACCCGGTTCAGGATCCAGACGTGGAACGGCTTCGACCTCGGCCGGATAGTGCCGCTGCTCATCCGGACGCACCACCGGGCCGGCGAGCTCTGGCAGAACCGGGCCGATGTGACCAAGAATGCCTTCAACCGCCTGGCGGCCGACGTCGAGGGCGAGATCGAGCTCCTGGTCATGCTCGACGCCGCCGACCGGGCCGGGCGGGGGACGCGCCTCGTCCGCGGCCTCGACCGGACGGCCCGCTGGCTGTTCAAGCGGTTCGAGGAGCTCGAGGTCAACCGGGAGACGATCAAGCCGCTTGTCATGGGCAGGGACCTCCTCGCGCTGGGCGTCCCGCCCGGACCGGACATGGGCCGGCTCCTCAAGAAGCTCTACAAAGCCCAGCTCGACGGTCTCTTCGAGACCAAGGCCCGGGGGGTCGAGAAAGCCCGCCGGATCGTCGAAAGGAAGGCCCGATGACCGTTCTCGTCGCCGGAGGCGCCGGCTATATCGGCTCGCATACCGTCAGAGAGCTCGTCCGGGAGGGCTTCGATGTCCTCGTCTTCGACAACCTCTCGAGCGGCCGGCTCGACCTCATCGGCGCGGTCCCCTTCGTCCGGGGAGACCTGAACGACAGGGAGGCCTTGCGCCGGATCTTCCGGGATCGCGAGATCGGGGCCGTCCTCCATTTCGCGTCCCTCATCCAGGTCGGCGAGTCCACCCACGATCCGCGGAAATACTACACGCACAACCTGACGACGAGCCTGAACCTCTTCGACGCCATGCTCGAGGCCGGGACGACGAGCCTCATCTTCTCCTCGACGGCGGCCGTCTACGGCGACCCCCTCGAAACGCCCATCCCCGAAACGCATCCGACGAAACCGGTCAATCCCTACGGCCGGGGCAAGCTCATGGTCGAGGACATCCTCTCCGATTATGAGCGGGCCCACGGCCTGCGCGCGATCTCCCTCCGCTACTTCAACGCCGCGGGGGCCGACCTCGACGCGATGACAGGGGAATGCCACGACCCGGAGACCCACCTCGTGCCCAACATCCTCCTGGCCGTCCTGGGGAAAAAGCCGAAGCTGACCGTTTTCGGCGGGGACTTCCCCACGCCCGACGGCACGGCCGTCCGCGATTATATCCATGTCACCGACCTGGCCCAGGCGCACATCCTCGGCCTGAAGGCGCTCCTTGCCGGCGGAGCGGGCGATATCATCAACCTCGGGACCGAGACGGGCCATTCCGTCCTCGAGGTCGTCCGGACGGCGGAGAAGGTCACCGGCCGGGCGGTCCCCTACGACATCGGGCCGAGGCGTCCGGGCGACGTCGCCGTGCTCCTGGCCTCGAAAGCCAAGGCCGAGGCGCGCCTCGGCTGGAGACCTCGCCTGTCCTCGCTCGAGACGATCGTCGAAACGGCTTGGAACTGGCATAGAAAGTCCGGCTGAGGCCGCTCGCGCGGCGCCGGCGGTTGACGGCCCTCCGGACTTGTGGTATAAAGCCTTGACGACATGACCTCGAAACGACGCCTCGCTCCCGCCGCCGCCCTCGTCATCACTTTCCTTCTTTTAGCGGCATCGTGTTCATCGGGCCCGAAGCCGGCCAAGACCGCGCCCGCGCCGCCCAAACCCGCCCCTCCGGCCGCGGAGCCGTCCGTGACCGTGAAACCGCCGGCGGAGATCCCCGCGGCCGAGCCGCCGGCCGCGGCCCTCGAGCCCCAGGTCGCCCCGGAAAAGCCCGCGGAAGCGGAGAGGGACGTCGCCGACCTCCTCGAGGACGCCTTCGCCGCCTACGAGGAAGCTCAGGCGGCCCTCGAACGGGAGGACATGGAGGGGGCCCTGGCGAAGCTCGACGAGGCCTACGGCATCCTGCTGAAGATGTCCCTTCCGGCCGACTCTTCTCTCATCCAGGAGAAGAACGACCTCCGCCTCCTCGTCGCCCAGCGTATCCAGAAGATCTCCGCTTCCCGGACGACCCTGGCCTCCTCGGTCAACGGCTCCATCCCCCTCGTCGAGAACCAGTGGGTCCTGCGGGAGATCAAGTCGTTCCAGACGCTGGAGCGGAGAGCTTTCGAGGAATCCTACCGGCGCTCGGGCCTCTATCGACCGATGATCCTCGAGGAGCTCCGCAAGGAGGGCCTGCCGGAACAGCTGGCCTGGATCCCGCTCATCGAGAGCGCCTTCAAGCCACGGGCCCTTTCGCGGGCCCGCGCCCTGGGCATGTGGCAGTTCATCCGCTCGACCGGCTACCGCTACGGGCTCAAGCGCGACAAATATGTCGATGAGCGCATGGACCCGGTCAAAGCGACACGGGCGGCCATTCAGTACATGATCGAGCTCCATGCCCTTTTCGGCGACTGGCTGACGGCTATCGCCGCCTACAACTGCGGCGAAGGCCAGGTCCAGCGCGCGATCAGGGCCCAAAAGGTCGACTATTTCGACAGCTTCTGGGACCTCTTCGTCAACCTTCCTTTCGAAACGGCCCGCCACGTGCCCCGGTTTATCGCGACTCTCCTCATCGTCGGGGATCCGGCCAAATACGGCTTCGACCTCCCGGCCCCTGACCCGGCCCTGACCCATGATATCGTCAAGATCAATACGCCCGTCAGGCTGGCCGCCCTCGCTCAAGGCATGGGGCTCGACCCGGCCCTCCTTGTCGGCCTCAATCCCGAGCTCCTCCACGACTCGACCCCGAACTACGCTTATGATCTCCGCGTCCCGGCGGGAACCGGCGAGCAATGCCTGGCCTGCGTCGCCTCTCTCCCCCAGTATATCCCGCCGGACGTCGTCACCGACCGCTACACCGTCCGCCCGGGCGACACCCTGGGCGTCATCGCCCGCCGCTACCGGACCTCGGTCGACGCGATCAAGCGCCTCAACGGGCTCCGCGGCAATCTCATCCGGGTCGGCCAGGTCCTTCGCGTGCCTTCCCGCGGCGGCGTCGAAACGGCCGCCCCGGCGCCCGCCGCGAAGCCCGGCGAGACCGTGACCTACATCGTCCGCAACGGCGACAACCTCTTCCAGATCGCCAAGACCTTTAACACGACCGTGGAAAAGATCAAGGCCGCGAACGGCCTCGTCTCGGACATCATCGCCGTCGGCCAGAAGCTGGTCAT
>Ga0209253_10000440_pt1 | contig 35519 bp, 35 predicted proteins | sample FrelakmetBRP12BR_FD_187145 | JGI IMG/M metagenome (GOLD analysis project Ga0209253, IMG submission 187145) | Freshwater lake sediment microbial communities from the University of Notre Dame, USA, for methane emissions studies - BRP12 BR (SPAdes)... | ecosystem: Environmental > Aquatic >... | reverse complement strand
TGTTGACTTAATAAAAAGGTTGGTTCTAAAGCAACTTTACAAAAAGAGCGGAAAGAAATAATACACACCTATGCCACGACAACCACGACTTGATACGTGCGGTGCCTTGCAGCACATAATGGGCCGGGGTATTGAGAGAACAAAGATATTCAGAAACGAAGAAGATCGCAGTGATTTTATAACTCGGCTGGCAGCATTATGTCGGGAAAAACCCTGGTAGTATATGCGTGGGCACTCATGTCAAATCATTATCATTTACTTGGGAGCAGACGCGGCTCGTTTTCTGGGCATAGGGGAGGGGATAGCAGTGGGAAGGAGGCCGGGGGCTTCCATTGCTGGGCAGGCTACATCTTACTAAATTCAAATGTCAACTAATTTACAAATGGACGTCCTTCTTTTCATTCATAAACAGAAAAAATTTCAAGACACAGCAGGTGACAGGAAAACAAAGGGGTCAAGGATTCGAGGATTAAAGGGGTCGAGTGGAAAAATAGAAAACAGAGAAAACAGAGAAATCAGTAGTCAGAATAAAAACAGAAGACTTGAAATGGGGAATGAGATTTCGTGAATAGTGATTCGTAAATCGTAAATAGTGAATTGTGATTGGCGACAAAATAGTAAATCGTGATTGGTGAGTAAAATAGTAAATCGTGGTAAAGCTTGATCGGCGGGCAAAAGTCGTAAATGCTGAATCGTTAGTGAAAGTGCAGAAGTTAACTATAGTAAAAATACGCCGTCTTTAAATATGACAGTCCCCGTTTTCAATATATGTCCCATGAAATTGGTAGGCCGTGCATTTTTGAGGGATGTATCAGTGAAGGGATGGATATCAACATCAATACTGCAATTGATTTTCGCCTTGGAGAAAATATCTGCTTTAAAAGTTATGCCCTTATTTTCAAAGTCAGGAGAAACAACAGCAATATCTATATCGCTGTGTTTATGGGGAGTGCCCGAGGCATATGAACCGAATAAGATAACTTCAGTTATGCTAATCTGTTTCTGAAGATATTGAATTGTTCTTACTATGGATTTCTTTACTGAACCTTTGACCTTAACCATTTTAATATTTTCTTTGTATTGTTATAAAAAGTTATCGCTGCACCTTTCTTTATCTGCTTGGAGATATCCGATAGTTCTCTTGGATATCTGGTTTCCAGGTAATAGTAATTTAATTTTGCAAGGAACTCTTTTTGTTCAGTCTCGATATTTATTTTAGCAATGTTTGCGAGTTTAATGAGATCGTGAATTTTCGGAGGGAAATCTTTGGTGTTTTTAACTACAAGAGCCTTTAACATCTTTTCAACAGATTGCTGGCAGGTAAAGAGTACGTATAGGTACCTGCCACCTGCAAGCATAGCTTTCGCAGTGTCTATATCGTATCTCGATAAATCAACCCAGTATTTTACATCCTGTTCCATGAGCTCTTCCTTGAACTGAAGAGGATCTTATTTAAATATCAAATATTTAAGTTAAAATCAAATTTAAAAATATAATAAACGATTTGGGAATCACATAAATATACCGCAGGGGTGACGACAATGCAAAAGACATGAGACCATTATTTTTAGTACTATTCATTATCTGCTTTTCCCACTCCATTTATTTGCTGATGATTCTCTATGCGCTCGGGTGAAAATTGAGATAAACCAAGAACTGACCCTGGAACGGCAGGCATTTGATGCCCACATGCGGATCTCACAACGGCCTCTCGCATATTACCCTTCAGGGCATTAATGTTGAGGTAACTTCCCTTGTCATTCTCTGTGAATGCTTTTGCTGTGCAGGTTAGTATTTTTGGCCCTAAACAGTATTTTAGGAGGTAAAGAATAATAAGTTGATAAAGAACCAACGTCTCTCTTTTGCATAGTTATGAACTATTCTTGAAGTATTTTTTCCAGGATAACCAGGTTCATGGTATCATCACGATTGTACTGTAAGAGAATGCCGAGAGCCTGCTGATCGTGATACCTCACATAATTCTCCCACAGTTGCATGGCTTCCCAGCCATCAATGCCTTTTGAGGTCCGCTCGATCCCTAGTTGTGCTTCCACTCGCTTGAGACCACCATAGAGATTTCTTTGCCAGCACTCATACATAAGATCGACGCAACGGTAGTGTGTGGTAAGATCAACTCCCAATTTATTTCTTATCACGGGAAGATCAAAACGGTTTCCGTTGTAAGTGATGATGGTTTCAATGCCGTTAAGACTCTCGAGAAGATTTTTGCAGGTTATCTCATCTCCGATGAGCTGACGCACGCTGCCATCGGCATAGAAGATACCGATGATAGTAATATCACTGTTGTAAGAAGTCTCGATGTCGAGATAGGCTTTCATGCAAGAATCTGATAATCCTAGATGCTCGTTCCTTGATGCTGGATAGAACAGAAACAAAAATCATCTAGTCTAGTATCCAGTATCCAGCATCTAGTTTAATTTACCTTTGGGAAATATGTTCTATTTCAGCGGGGAGCTGGGCAAGGTTGTCGATAATTACCTCAGGCATCTCCTGTAGCAACTCTTCTCTACTGGCAACTCCGGAGGAGAGGGCGATCACCTTTACTCCTGCACTTCTGCCGGCGATGACGTCGGCCTTGGAATCGCCTACAAACACACAGTCAGCAAGAGAGAGCCCTAGTTCTTCTACACACTTTATAAGAGAGGCGGGATCTGGTTTGGGCTTTGTTTCACCAGCGGTCACCACTGCATCAATGAGGTTGTCAATCTCCAGGTTTTTTAGCTCTCTCCACTTCCCATCTCCTTTGGACATCCTACCGGTAGCGACTCCAATCTTCATGCCTCTGTCTTTTAAGGTGAGCAGCACTTCTCGCACATGTGGCTTCAAGGGGATGTGGTGTGTTGAGAGGGCAATAAACTCATGCCTCATCTCGCTAATGAATTCTTTGATGTGTTCAGGCATGAGCGAGGGATAGAGCATAGCGAGTAATTGCTCTAGGGATATAAACTGGTTTAAAAAATCAGACAATTCTTTTATATCAACGGTAGTGAGGTTACAACGGGTGGCTGCATGGTTAAATGCCATCTGGTAGGCGTAAAGCGAATCAATCAAGGTGCCATCGAGATCGAAAATAACTCCTTTAATTATCGCCATTATCTCATTTCCTCTCTGTGAGTAGCAGATAACCGTGCACAATCCTTTAACTCATTCTTCGTAGGATGTGGATTCTCTCCAAAACGGGAGGGTGGCTGTAGTCTAAAAACACCTTGAGCGGGTGGGGGGTGAGGTTGGAGAGGTTATCGACCGTGAGCTTTTTTAACGCTGAAATCATTGATGCTGACTTTCCATAGGTGGACACCGCATACGCATCGGCTTCATATTCATATCTTCGGGAGAGCATCTTACTAAAGACAGAGATGATGGTGCTGATGGGAGTATAGAGAAAGGCAAAGAAAAAAAGACTCGCATAAATGGAGGTATGACCCATTTTAAATGCTGAAAATAATCCTTCATTATTAATGAACAGGGAAAGAATAAAAAACATTATGCCGGTGGTGGTAATACTCATGAGCATGGATTTTAAAATATGTTTTTTCTTATAGTGCCCCATTTCATGGGCAAGGATGGAGACCAGCTCATCAACAGTGTGTTTGTTAATAAGGGTATCAAAGAGAACAATCCTGCGGAATTTACCAAAGCCAATGAAGAAGGCGTTTGATTTGGTGGAACGCCGTGAGGCATCCATGGTAAAGACACCTTTCATTTTGAAGCGCTGGGATTGGGCATAGTGCTCAATCGCTGATTTGAGCTCACCCTCTTCCAAGGGGAAGAACTTGTTAAACAGTGGTAAGAAGATCACCGGGGCAACGAAGGTGAGCACTATTTGAAATACCACTACCACCACCCAGCAGTATGCCCATGCCCAGGGGCCTGCCTTCTCGAAAAACCAGAGGATCAGGGAAAAGAGACTCCCGCCAAGAACCACCGTGAGAAGCCAGCTTTTGAGAATATCGAGCATAAAGGTTTTTACGGTAGTTCGATTGAAACCGAATTTTTCTTCAATGACAAAGGTACTGTAGGTAGAGAAAGGGATGGAAAGTAGCTGGGACGCCGCGAGGAGAATGCCTGCAAACATGAGACCGGTGGGGATGGAACTCCATTGAAAGCTGCGGGCAATCAGATCCACATAGTTAAATCCACCAATGAGGATAAACACAATGGTGAGGGGGGTGATGATGGTAGCGGTGAGTATCCCAAAACGGGTAGTTTCCTTGAGGTAGCGCTGTGCCTTGGTGTATCTTTCAGTATCATAGTGCCCTTGGAATTCTTCAGGCAGTTCAGTTTTAATATGCGTTACATTCAAGATATCCACTATGGTATCGAGAAGGTAGTCAACGATTATAATAGCGAGAATGATGAGGAGATAGATGTTCATACTTAATAATGACGAAGTATATGTTAGCTTTTTACGAGACCATCATAAATGAATTGAGGTACATTTATCACTAGAGCACATTTTTAAGGTAGAGCGCCGTTTCCAGATCTCTTTCTATTTTTAATTTTCTGCTAAAGAACGCCTGATCAAAATCGATGCGATTGGCAATGAGATTGAGGAAGAGTGAAGGTGTAGCTCGTAAGATCACATCAGGTGTACTGCCATTTCCTGCTGGTTGCGGCTTAAGCATACCTTCTCTCACGGTAAAGGCATAGTGATAGGTAACCCCAGTAATATCAAAGAGGAATGTTTTTCCCTCAATCTCTCTCAGCTTGTGTGTGAGACGTGGATTTTTTTTTGACAAGCAGAAGCATAAGAGAGACCAAAAGTACCGGTGAATGAACGCAGGTGCAAAGCGTGCGACACGATCAATCATTCAAGAGGTGTCTCCTTAAGTGTAGGATGAGGGTGCACAGTACAGGTGTAGAGCATCCAATCAACTCTTACTGCTTATCAGATACTCCTTGATGAAATCATCGATATTGCCATCGAGCACCGACTCAACATTTCCTGTTTCTTTGTTAGTCCGGTGGTCTTTGACCATTCGGTAGGGCTGCATGACGTACGAGCGTATCTGACTTCCCCAGGCAATCTGCTTCTTAGTGCTGTGAAGCTCATCCATCTTTTTTTCCTGCTCCTGAAGCTGACGTTCGTAGAGCCGCGCCTTCAATACCTTCATCGCCATTGCTTTGTTTTTATGCTGAGAACGCTCGTTCTGACACTGGACTACGATACCGGTGGGGAGATGAGTGATTCTTACCGCAGAGTCTGTTTTATTTACGTGTTGACCTCCCGCGCCACTTGATCTGAAGGTGTCAATCCGTAGCTCAGACTCATCAATCTCAACGACGATCTCATCCTCAATGTCTGGATAGACAAATAACGAGGCAAATGAGGTATGACGACGTTTCCCTGCGTCATAGGGAGAGATACGCACCAAGCGGTGAATACCTACTTCTGCCTTAAGATACCCGTAGCTGTAGTCACCTACCACGGAGAAGGTAACGTTTTTAATACCCGCTTCATCACCGGTGAGTATTTCAATGATTTCAGCTTTGTAGTTTTGTTTCTCAGCCCACCGCAGATACATCCTGAGCAGCATTTCCGCCCAATCCTGGGCTTCTGTTCCACCGGCACCGGCATTGATACTCACGAAGGCATTGTTGATATCATTGTCTCCATTTAACATGTGGCGGAATTCGACATCTTCCACTTCCTTGATGATAGTGGTGAGATGGCGCTCAATCTCGCTGCGTACTTCACTATCATCTTCTTCTTTTGCGAGTTCCAGAAGCTCTCTGTGCTCATCACATTGATGTCGCAGGTGATTCCAGCTTTCAACAACCTCACTGGTCACTTTCCTTTCTTTTGAAAGCCGGCGAGCTTCAAGATTGTTTGTCCAGAACTCAGGGTGCTCAATTTTCCTTTCTATTTCTTTAAGGCGATGCTCTTTCTCATCTATCTCAAAGATAGCCTCTTAAGTTACTGATTCTTTCTCCTACTTCTTTTAAATGGGTCTCTAATTCATTGAAGGTCATAGGTTTCTCCCTTGCTCATGGTTACTCTTTCTGATGAGGGCACTCAAAAACACTATAGCAGAAAAAAGTGTAGAAAAATAGGCAAATACATCTCCATAGGTAGTATAAAATGTTGAAAGATGTAGTATAGCTATTGTACCAGTTATGAGCGTTTCAGTAAAGAGGGTGCTTGAGGTTTTTATCTCACCTGTTGCATCGATGAGCGCACTAATGCCGGTATTGGCTGCCCGGGCGATAGAGCGACGATTCTCGATGGCTCTGAAAACCACCATGGAGAGGTGCTGATAGGGGGCGCTGGTGTTTCCAAACCAGGCATCGTTGGTGATATTAGTAAGAAAATGTGCCCCCTGTTTCACAAACCTTCTGGTGAGATCCGGGAAGATGATTTCATAGCAGATGAGCACACCACAGGAAGCCTCGGGCAGGTTGAGAAGGGTGATTGCTTCGCCGGAGTGAAAATCCCCTATCCCCGCCACCATTTTATCGATAAAGGGGAAGAACCTTTTAAGAGGAATATATTCGCCATAGGGAACAAGATGAATTTTATCATACCTTCCTACCATTTTACTATGAGGCGAGAGCAGGAAGGCACTGTTGAAGTTGTACCATCTGTCATCTCGCTGATCATACACCGGGCTTCCCAGCAAGAGATAGGTGTTGCTCTCACCGATGATGGAAAAGATCAGATGCTGGTAGTCTGGCTCAGATTGAAAGTAAAATGGAGTCGATGCCTCTGACCAGATAACCAGCCTGGTGTTTTCCTCACGTGCCTTGAGGGTTAGTGCCTGGTGTATGTCCATAGCGTATTTTCTGAATGCGAGGTTCCACTTGATATTTTGATCGATATTTGCCTGTACCAGTCCTACTTTGATGGCGGTTGATGCGTCAGTCAGTTTTTTCATTTCTGTAAGACGCACTTTCCCATAGAGAATAGTGGCGATTAACAAGAAGAGGGCAAAGGTGATTTCCTTGTAGGGAATAATTTTAGTGGTTATCCCTCTGAGTAATAAGTAGAGAGTGGTATTTATATACACAATAAGGAAGGTTATTCCGTATACCCCGGTGATATCTCCGCACTGAATGAGTAAAAGTGAGCGGTACTGGGAATATCCTAGATTTTCCCAGGGAAACCCCGTGAGCAGAAATGAGCGGAGATACTCCATGGTGACCCAAATGAAGGGGAGGCAGATTGATACCTTAAGAGAAGTCTTCTTTTCGATGAACTGGGCACCTGCAAGGGCGCAACCGAAATAGAGGCTGAGATAGCTCACCAGGAGTAGCATAGCTAAAATCCCCAGGGGATAACTGAGTTTACCGTAGGTAGTAGTTACCACTACAATCCAGTAGATAAGACCTATGTAGAAAATACCTCCACAAAGCCATCCGATAAGAAAGGTACGATAGACACTTTTACCTTGTAGTGCATAGAGGAGGGGGATGAGGGCAATCCAGGATAGTAGAGAGAGGTCGAATGTGGGAAAACTCATGACGAGAAGAAACGCCGATAGGAAGATGAGTGCGATATCCTTCCAGTAGGTTGTACGCCCAGTGCTATAGTGATGAGATTTTTTTGAATTTTTTATCATCTGGATAAAGAGAGAGTGGTTGAAAATAGGTACATCATATCAATAAAATGAAGGAGGTCAAATGAATTCTGATTTTTAGACTGTCTACAGAAGTTTCCTTAAGTAATTACTCATTTCATTTGACAAATTATACACACAATTCTAATATTAAAAATCTGAAAGTGTATGATTTGTGGAGAAAAAGGGGCGATGGAAGAAAAACCCTGGCTGAAACACTACAACGATACCGTACCTGCTCACCTTACGTATCCCAGTATGGGTATTGATGAAATACTCAGGAAGAGCGCACAGCGCTATGCCAGCAATACTGCACTCGTTTTTGGAGGCAATAGTATTTCCTACCAAGAGCTTGATAACCTGGTAGATAGATTTGCCAGTGCGCTTCATGCCCTGGGCATTAGAAAGGGAGACCGGGTAAGCCTGCTTTTACCTAACTGTCCCCAGATGGTGATAGCCTTCTACAGCATTTTTAGATTAGGAGCCATTGCTGTTCCCGCAAATCCCCTGTACCAGGAGAGAGAGATTGTGTATCAAATACACAATGCTGGTTCAAAGGCCTTGCTTACCCTTGATCTTCTCTATCCTAAAGTTTCTTCTATGAGGGACCAGACTCACTGTGCCCATATCATCATCACCTCAATTAAGGATTATCTGCCACCGTTAAAAAAGATGCTCTACCCTTTCCTGCAGATGAGAAGTGACCACAAGGTAAAGGTAGGGAAAGGTGCGGGCATAGTAAGTTTCAAAAATTTACTTTCAGCCGCTTCCACGGCGCCTCCTCCCGTTACTATTTTTCCTGAGGATAGTGCCATTCTCCAGTATACTGGAGGTACTACCGGCATTTCCAAAGGTGCGGTCATTACCCACAGAAATATTGTGTCTAATACTGTTCAGATAGGTGGATGGTACTATAGTATTAAAAAAGGGGAGGAAGTAATTCTCACCATACTTCCCCTTTTTCACACCTATGGGCTGGCAGTATGCATGAATCTCTCTATTGCTACCGGGAACTGTATGGTATTGATTCCCCGCTTCGTCGCAAAGGATGTACTGAAAGCCATTCAGGATTACCGGGTAACGTTCTTCCCTGGCATACCAGGCATTTATGCCGCGCTGAATAATTATCGGGATATTAAGAAGTGGAATCTCTCTTCGGTTAATTACTGTGTGTCAGGTTCTGCTCCCCTTCCCATTCCCGTCATTGAACAATTTGAAAAACTCACCGGTGGGATCATTCTCGAGGGATATGGCTTAACGGAAGCCTCACCCGTTACCCATTCGAATCCTATCCATAGGGCAAGAAAGGTTGGAAGTATTGGCCTTCCCCTCGCGGACACTGATTGTAAAATTGTTGATATAGAGGACGGGGTGAGAGAGGTAATGCTGGGAGAGGCGGGAGAGCTTTGTATTAAGGGACCCCAGGTGATGAAGGAGTACTGGAATATGCCGTCTGAAACAGCGCTCACCTTAAGGGATGGATGGCTCTATACCGGTGATATTGCCCGGATTGATGAAGATGGGTACTTTTATATTATCGACCGGAAAAAGGACATGATTATTTCTGAAGGGTTCAATATTTATCCCAATGAGATTGATGAAGTAGTGGCAGCCCACCCTAAGGTTTTTGATGCTGCTGCCGTGGGAGTGCCCGATCGGCTGCGAGGGGAGAGGGTGGTGCTCTATGTGGTATTAAGAGAGGGAGAGAAGGCGAGCCAGGAGGAGTTACTGGGATTTTGTAAAGAACGCCTGGCAAAGTTTAAAGTTCCCAAAAAGGTTGTATTTCGGGAGGAACTGCCTAAAACTCCTGTAGGAAAGGTGCTTCGAAGGGTGCTGAGGGAGCAGGCGGTCAAGGAAGGGTATTAATTGAGAATTAAAAATGGAGATGTGGGATGTGGGATATCATCCATCACGAATCGCACATCGCATGGCTTGTACTATCAATTGATCACTGTACAATGAAATGGAGTAGATTGACCCTTGTCTAAGTTGAGGTGAAAACCGTAGGGAGTAGATACTATGATACCACGTTATACCAGAAAAGAAATGGGTAAGATTTGGGAGCCGGAAAATCGGCTTAGGAAGTGGTGTGAGATAGAAATGCTGGTGTGCGAAGCGCTCAATCAATTAGGGGAAATTCCTGATGCGTCACTTAAGAATATACAAAAGAAGGCTTCCTTCACCATAGAGCGCGTCGATGAGATTGAGCGAGAGGTTAAGCATGATGTCATTGCCTTTCTCACCTGTATGGCTGAGGGTGTAGGTGAGGATGCCCGCTATATTCACCTGGGTCTCACCTCATCAGACATTCTTGACACCACATTTGCGCTTCAGCTTAGGGAGACTTCAGCGCTCATCATCAAGGATATAGAACGGCTCCTTTCGGTGTTGAAAGAAAAGGCGTTTCGTTACAAGAAGACGGTAATGATGGGTAGGACCCATGGTATTCACGCAGAGCCTATAACCTTTGGCTTCAAAATGGCGCTCTGGTACGAAGAGATGAAGAGAAACCTGGAGCGGATGCAGAGAGCCAAGGAGGTAATCAGCTATGGGAAAATTTCCGGAGCAGTAGGAACCTATGCCCACGTACCCCCTTTTGTAGAAGAGTATGTGTGCAATAAGTTGGGATTGAAGCCGGAACCCATCTCAACTCAGATTATTCAGCGGGATCGACATGCGGAGTTTTTTACTACTCTGGCGATTATCGCCAGCTGTCTTGACACCTTTGCGCAGGAGATCAGGCTTTTGCAAAGAACTGAGGTAAGGGAAACAGAAGAGTTCTTTTCAAAAGGTCAGAAGGGATCATCGGCTATGCCTCACAAGCGGAATCCCATACTTTCGGAGAATATCTCCGGTCTTGCCCGGATAGTGCGCGCTCATGCACTGGCAGCATTGGAGGATATACCTCTCTGGCATGAGAGAGATATCAGTCATAGTTCGGTGGAGAGGGTGATAGGACCGGACAGTACTATTCTGCTTGATTTTATGCTGCATCGCTTTACTTCTTTGGTGGAGCAGCTCGTAGTTTATCCTCAGCAGATGGAGGCTAACCTGGAGCTCACCAAAGGTATTTTTTACTCCCAAGCGGTCATGCTCTCACTGGTTAAAAAAGGTCTAAGTAGGGAAGGTGCCTACCAGATAGTACAGAAAGTAGCTCATAGAACCTGGGATGAGGGAATTGATTTTACCAAGGCTATCCTCAAAGATACTACGGTCAAGAAGTATCTGACCACCAAGGAGATTGAGCGGAGCTGTAATGTAAAGTACTATCTAAGACACCTCGATAAAATATTTACCAGAGTATTTGGGCACAGTACGTGAGGCAGCTCAAGTGAAACGTGCAGTATTTATCGACAGGGATGGCACTATCAGCGAAGAGGTCGGATACATTAGGGATCTGAATCAGTTCCACCTTATGCCACACTCTGCAGAGGCGATAAAATTGATGAATGAGCATGGCTTAAAGGTGATTATGGTTACCAACCAGTCTGGCGTGGCGAGAGGATATTTTACCGAAGCGCTGGTAAAAAAAGTTCATAAAAAAATGGAATCACTTCTCTCAGAACAGGGAGCCTACCTTGATGCTATCTACTATTGTCCTCACTACCCTGAAGGGGTAGTTAAGTTCTACTGCAAGGTGTGTGAGTGCAGGAAGCCTGCTACCGGATTGCTCGAGCAGGCATCACAAACACATGATATAGACCTGGCTGCCTCTTATCTGGTAGGAGATAAAGTGACCGATATCGAGCTTGCACACCGAGTAGGTGCCAAGGCAGTATTAGTGTTAACTGGATATGGACCAGAAGAGCTTAAAAAGATACACGGTGGTGCCCTGCCGCAACCTGCCTACGTTGCCATTGACCTTTATGATGCAGCCAGGTGGATAGTACGTGATCTTGGTGCCTGAAACCCCATGGAAATACTTATCATAAAACTGAGTGCCATCGGTGATGTCATCCATACCCTTCCTGCGCTCGATGCCCTGCACCAGCGATTTCCTGAGAGTAACATAAGCTGGTTAGTTGAGGAAAAGGCATCAGGGATACTCAAGGATCATCCCTATCTCAAAAAGATAATTGTCTCTCAAAGGAAAAAGTGGATTAATAATTTTAAGCATCCTTCTCTCTGGTACTCTAGCGTAAAGGAAATGAAACATTTTATTGAGGAACTAAGATCCCAGCGCTATAATGTAATCATAGATTTTCAGGGGTTATTGAAGAGCGGTATACTGGTGTGGTTAGCAAGGGGGGAGAGGAAAATAGGTTACGATAGCACGAGAGAGATGAGTGGGTTATTCCTTAATGAGAGAGTGCCCCCTTTATCTTCTCGCCACCATGCAGTAGCAAAGAATGTGAACCTCGCACGATATGTGGGCGCAGAAGCCATGGGAGTGCGCTCCCCCATTTTTATAAGTGAGGAGGATAAAGAGCAGGTCCAACGCTTGCTTGCGGCTCATGACATTTCTTCCTCAAAACCCTTGGTGGTACTCCACACGCAGGCGGGGTGGAGAACAAAAGAGTGGGAACCGATGAAAGTGGCAGAACTTTCTGGCAAACTCATTGCACGCTATGATGCTCAGCTTATTTTTACCGGTAGCCGTGATGACCACACCACCGTTGAGACCATTATCTCGATGGTAGGACATCCCGCAGTTAATGCCTCAGGGAAAACCAGTCTTACCCAGCTTGCCTACCTTTTGAGTCTCTCCGACCTGATGATTACAGTGGATTCTGGTCCCATGCATCTTGCCTCTGCTATGGGCACACCCCTGGTTGCGCTTTTCGGCCCCACGGCATCCTGGAGAACAGGTCCCTACGGAAGCAGTGCACAGGTGATAGCATCACCTCTCTCTTGCAGCCCCTGCTTTAAAAGGGCATGTGAGAGTAAAACCTGTATGAAGGGGATTACGGTAGATGAGGTGTTAGAGGCGGTAGATGTGCAGTTGCGTAAGAGGGGGAAGAGGAGCATAAGAGAAGGGAGGGTACAGTGAGGCGATCATTGGTTACCGGGGTGGCAGGATTTATAGGTTCTCATCTTGCTGAGCGACTCATTAGTGAAGGGCATGAGGTGGTAGGGATAGACTGTTTTACCAACTACTATGCCCGATCCATAAAAGAAAAGAATATTGAGCGTCTGTTACTTAAACCGCACTTTATCTTTTGTGAGCATAACCTCCTTGAGGCAGATCTCGATCGGCTTTTACAGGATGTTGAGTATGTATTTCACCAGGCTGCTCAGGCAGGCGTGCGGTCAAGCTGGGGTGCTCAATTTGAGGAGTATACTTCTCATAATATACTGGCTACCCAGAGATTGCTCGAGGCGTGCAGGGGGATACGCATAAAGAAGTTTGTGTATGCCTCTTCTTCTTCTGTGTACGGTGACGCTGAGGAGCTCCCTCTGAGAGAGCAAAGTCTGCTAAAACCTATTTCTCCCTATGGGGTCACCAAGTTAGCAGGTGAACATCTCTGCTATGCGTACTGGAAGAATTTTACTGTTCCCATCATCTCTCTTCGCTATTTCACCGTCTATGGTCCCCGGCAGAGACCGGACATGGCATTTCACCGGTTCTTTACCTCGGTGCGGGGTAATGAAACCATTAAAGTGTATGGTAGTGGTGAACAGACCAGAGATTTTACCTTTATCTCAGATGCGGTGGAGGGTAACATCCTTGCAATGAAGAGTGAGGTGGTGGGAGAAGTATTCAATATTGGCGGAGGTTCGAGGGTTTCGGTGAATGAGGTGTTAGAGACAATTCAGAACATTACCGGGAAAACTGCTCGTAGGGTGTACCAGAATGCTGAGAAGGGTGATGTGAAACACACCTTAGCTGATACCGGCAAAGCGAGAAAGTATCTTAGTTACACGCCCAAAGTCCGTTTGGAAACAGGACTCGCTGAACAGTGGAAGTGGTGTACCTCATAATTGGATAGTGCTCCTATCCAGTATTTTTAAAAGTGGTGTTTTTGAAAGGAGAACTTTATGGCACTCAGTAAAGAACTTTTAGAGATTTTAGCTTGTCCCAAGTGTGTGAGGGAACCAGACTGCACGGGTGATCTGGAGTACCGTGAGCAGGAGCAACAGCTGGTATGCCATCACTGCAAACTTATGTATCAGATCAAGGATGATATACCCATTATGTTGATTGACGAGGCGACACCTTTGGAGTGACTCTAGGGTAAATGCTCGAAGGATTGAGTGGGAAGGTGGAAACAGTGACTTACTGAAACTTTTTTAAGGCGAGAAGAGGGGGGTGCCTTGTAATGGAGTAACTACTTGGCGGAAGAGGTAAACATTTTTGTGGTGAGGTTAATGAAACTCCATTTTACTTTGCGTAATCGTAGAAGCGCACTATATCTCTTCCTATTTTTTTCAAAGAGCGTCGCGGTGTCGCTATCGTAAATAAAATACTCCTTAAAAAATATCATTTGATCTGTTCTGGTAATTTTCCCGCCCTTAAGCCTCAACTTCTCAATGGAACGATTAAAACGGAGAAGATTTTTTATTCTTTCTCGTGGGCTCAGCTTCTTTTTAATAACTGCTTTATCAAAATCAATAATATAGATTTCTGGTAGTTCATCTGCCCTCTGTTGGATGAGAATATTTTTAAGGTGTAAATCACAGTGGTAGATACCTGCGTGGTGCATTTTAAAGATTGCCTTGGCAAGGGATTGAAAAAGGTATTTCTTTTTTCTGAACCGTTGTTCTGGTGAGCAGTGCTGTAGGGTATTACAATAAGAGATCACGTCGATGCTCTCGGGAAGTTCTTTGGAAAAGAGGTAAGCCTTATAGAATGGTCCGACTAATGTATGTTGTGCGGCTGCGATGATCTCCGTAGTTTTAATACCTTTTTGTAGAATCTCTCTATTGGTAACCATCTCATTGAAAGGACGGTTACGTTGCCAGAAGATATCTTTGGTGAGGAATCTTATCAGACCGCCACGCAGGCAATGCTTGACGATCATTTTTATACCGTTGCTGCCCTGAAGGGGAATAGAGGAAAGGAAGCCGCGACCTTTAAGATGTACCGCTAAAGAAGAGTTCTGAGCTATGAGGGTATGAGGCCTTAGGATGCCTTGGGTGAGGAGAGATTCCTTAAGGTCGTTTTTTATGAGGAGGCTGATCTTACCATCAGTGATGAGGGAACACCCTTCTGGTACAATGAATACTTTTGCCATGAGCAGGAAATTGTAGAGGAATAGTTAATGGTTAGCGTTAGGTTGAAGATAGCAGAAGGGTGCTGCTTTCGCAAGGTTTTTTACGATCATCAAGAGGTAGGGGGTAACCAAGGGGAGATAGTGATTTTTCTAATTCAGGCAACTTTACTGGTGATTCGTGAAACCACCTTCTTTTTTAATGGCTTATCCTTTTCCGTTACTCTAAACTTTTTTACTTTTATTTCTGCAATGAAATTCTCTATGAGCTTAGGGTCAGCATCTTCTACATAAATTCTCACGGAGTGAGAATCCCAGGAAGAATCAAATGATAGAACCCTTTTACAGACCTCACATTGTTCACGGGGGTCATCAATATCGTGGTGAATGTGAATATGACCGCAATAACAACAAATTACCTTAAAGGCTCTTTCCAATAAAGATTATCTCCTCTTAAAGGCGACCAATCGCTTAATGGACATACCTATTTAACGTTTTGTATTTTAACATGTTCTTTTTATTTTTACAAGTTATGATTGTACTTAAATGCAAGTGATAATAAAATATATTTATAAATCAATAGCATATCACAAAAGTGGTGGTAGGTAAAGAATTTCTACTAGTATATTCATGAAGAAGTAGTAAAGACGGGGAACTTATTTTATGTTATTTTTTGAAAAGGTTAATAAATTTTTGAAAGGTTTTTCTAGAGAGTGGGGAGAGTGTGTTACTGCATTGATTAAACCAGGTGAGAAAAAAGGGCGGGGATTCTTGATTTGCCTTGATAAATAAATATACGCCAAGAATTCCCATTAAAATATTGGGCATCCACATTATTAAAAATGGGGAAGTCTTTCCATTTTTTCCTAGTGACTCAGTAGTTATTAAAAGGAAATAGTAACTGAAAAGGATAATAATACTTATTACAAATCCATATGATTTCCCCCCCCTCATTTTTCTTATGCCTAGTGGTACTCCGATTAAAACCAAAATAAAACATGCAGAGGGTATGGTAAATTTTTTATAATATTCCACTTTTAGTGCATTAATTTTTGGATTGTCTTGAAGGGTGTTGATGATTGCTTCTTTGAGAGACAAGAGGCCCATTTCTCTATAGTCACTCTTTTCTCTTTTAACTTCGGAGAGGGCAGTTTTAAGGTCAAGATTTATGTCGTAGGTAGAGAAATTTCCTATTTGATAAGATTGAAAGTCTTTTCCCGCTCGATGAAAGTACCCATCGAATAACCTAAGGCTAATCAGCATAGATTTGGGATCAGAAGAGATATAACCTTCTTTCGCCACAATAGTAGTTGAAATGAGGGGATCGCGCTTGTCTGTGATGAATAAACCCCTCATCATACCTCCCTTGACCGATACCTTGTCGACATAAATAACCATTCCCTCGAAATCATCGCTAAAAACCCTCTCTTGAATACCTACCTCTAATTGGTTTTTGGCAATTTCAAACGCGAGGTTTCTAAGGTTTTTAAACCCCCAGGGATAGGCATAGAGGGTGAGGATCAGGGTTAGAAAGAAGGCGAGGGAAGCAAACAGCCCTATGGGGATGGCAAGCTGATAGAGGCTGATGCCAGATGATTTCATGGCGATAATTTCACCATCGGATGATAATCTTCCTAGACTCAGCAGGATGGTGAGGAGGAGTGACATGGGGACGATGTATACAAAGAATGGGATCAATATATAGGTAATAAGCCGCACAATATCAAAAATACTTAGTCCTTTATTTAAAAATAAATCAGCGAGTTTCATCATTCTTCCCATCAACATAATAATAGTAAATGTCAGAAGACTGATGATAAAAAAACTGAGGAGTTCTTTGAAAATGTACCGGTTGAGGATGCTTCGCGTGGCCATTACTGTCTCATTACCCCTTGCGTAGAATACTAGTAGAGTGCTGCTTTTGCCAATGATAAAATTGCTTTTAACACAAAACTAATAAAATTTCATTACATTTCATTCCTGTTGAGCAGGGCATGCACCATGGTAATGAAAGGATAATAAAAAAGGCTCTCTTGGTGTTAAAGGAGAACCTTTTAAAGGTGAAGGGTTGGATGAATGCTATTGAAAGAAGTAGCTTACCCCACACAATGCAAAGTGGTGGTTAATACCGCTGTTATCATCAGAGATACTGGCATTTGACAGGTGACGGAATCGGTAGCCTCCCGTGAGCGCAAAGCTTTCATTTAAGAAGAACTGTAAACCCGCACCCACTTGAGGGATAAAGTTATACTGGGTTCCTTGTTCTTCTGTATGCTGGGTGGTATAGATTGCACCCACACCTCCTTCAATATAAGGGGCAATGTGTGAAGTTAATTTATCTGAGTATTTGAGGAGGAAAGAGCATCCCACCTCTGCGTTAGCATTGGGACTGATTACCACATTGATTAAGGGTTCGGTAACAAATTCTATGGTACCTCTCGGTCTGATATGTAGGTAGTCAGCGGCAGGGTTGATATCAAAACCAATCTGGGGGAGGAAAGGAATAACCTGGTAATCTGATTGGTTATTAATTGATGCTGTTCCAAAACCGGTAAGGAGCCCTATTTCTCTTAACCATTTGTGAGACCGCTCAGGTGCTGAAGTTTCTTCTGAACACACAGGCACTGCTGCAAAGACCACACGCATCCAAAGCACAATACACACACATGAAATTTTCCTTCCCATAGTTCCTCCCCTTTCCTTTACGTCGTTGAAATAGGTGCGATGAAAGAACTTTATAAAAGCAGATAATAGAATACAAATTTGAAAAATTATCACAGTTTTTTTAAAAAAAAACAATAACTATTTTATGTTTTTTTAAAAAATTATAGCAATAGATCGGTATTCACAGAACGATACTTTAGTTAATTTTTTTAAATTTAAACAGCATGAGTGGTAAGGTGGAGGTGACTATGGGGTATCGAGGGGTGGTTGCTTAGGTAGGATAATGGTAAAGGTACTTCCTTTTCCTAATTCGCTCTTCACCATGATCTTACCTTGGTGGGCTTCTACAATCCATCTACAGATGCTTAAGCCCAGTCCTGTCCCACCAGTAGCTTTTGAGCGTGACTTGTCTACTCGATAGAAGCGGTCAAAAATATAGGGTAAGTCTTCATCTCTCATTCCAATTCCTGAATCCTCGATCACTGCGTGAACCTGCTCACCTTGATTCCTTAAAGATAGTTTGATAGTTCCTCCTGAAGGTGTATATTTGATAGCGTTGTCAATAAAGTTGCTAAAAAGTTGCTGTAGCTTAGTCTTGTCTCCTTTCATCTCAACGTCTTCAATATGAGGCAAGGTGAAGGAGATGGATTTTTGATCAGCGAGCACTTTAAACAGGTCGTAGAGATTTACTATAAGCTTCTCTAATCGCAGTGAAGTCAGTACTACAAGGGGCTTTTCTCCCGCATCAACTTTGGAGAGCAGGAGCAGGTCTTCAATCATTTTGTTAAGGGAATTGAAGGTCTCTAAATTTCTTGCTAATACACTATGGTACTCTACTGAAGATCTCTCCTGGGAGAGGGTGACTTCTGTTTCACCCTTGAGAGAGCAGAGCGGACTTCTCAATTCGTGAGCTACATCAGCGGTGAACTGTGCCATTTTTCTAAATGAATCGTCGAGACGGGCAATCATGTCATTGATAGTACTCACCAGGTGGTCAATTTCGTCTCCACTGTGGGGTGAAAGTAATCTCTGGGTGAGACTGGTGGCAGTAATTTGATTCGTTGCTTTTATAATCGTGCTAATGGGTGAAAGACCTCTGCGTGCCAAAAGCCAACCGCCAAGAGCGCCGAACAGGAGCGTAATGCCTATTGCGACGAGGATATTGCGAAGAAAATTATTCATAGTTTTTTCAATGAATTTTAGATGTGTCGCAATTTGAATGATATACGTCAGATGATTTTCTATAAAAATGGGTGTGCTTCGAACTAGGTAGATGTGCCGTTGACCAGGCAGCGAGAGGGTATCAGTGGTTGCTTTTCTTTTGAGAGCATTCTTTACCACGTGGTCATCGAAGGATGTTTTGATTGATTCTGTTCCTTGGGAGCCAAAGATTACCTTTCCTTCCGCATTGAGTATGCGGTAGTGGAGTGGATAGAATTTTCTTTTTAGGATCTCTTTGTCAAAACCCTTTTGAATCAATTCTAATTCTTGAACAGAATCATAGTTATAAAAATATCCTATTAACTCTCTTGTCTCATCAGCCAGAAACCTGTCGATTTCTTTGAGGAGAGTATGTTCCAGCCTGAAATAGAGGAACGTACAAATGCAGAGTGCCATAAGGAGAAAGGCGCAGGTGTTGAAAACAGTGAGCTTGAAGTCGAGTCTCTTACGAAGCTTAATCGCCTTCTTTGAAGACATAGCCAACACCCTTGATGGTATGGATCAGGGGGGGGGTGAAATCCTTGTCGATCTTATTTCTCAGGTGGTTGATGTGCACATCGATTACGTTAGTAATAGTGTCAAAATGGTAATCCCACACATGTTCTGAAATCATGGTACGAGTTACCGTCTGTTCCTTATTGAGCACAAGATATTCTAAGAGTAAATATTCTTTAGGGGTGAGCTCAATCTTGTGATCACCTCTGCACACTTCATGGGTTACCATATTGAGCCTCAAATCGGCTATGGCTATCTCCGTTTTTTTCTCAGACGTTCCCCTCCTCATGAGGGCTCTGATACGTGCAAGTAGTTCATTGAAGGAAAATGGTTTTACCAGATAGTCATCGGCACCTGAGTCCAGACCCAACACAATGTCAGAAGTTTTATCCTTAGCGGTGAGAAAAAACACGGGGCAGGTGATACCATGCTTTCTGATGCCTTGTAGCAGTTCAATACCATCCATTTTAGGAAGCATGATGTCTAAGATGATGAGATCATATTTTTCCTGGGTAGCGAGATAAAAACCTTCAGCGCCATCATAGGCGACATCAACTACATAGTGATTCTCTTTCAAGCCCTTTTTTATAAAATGGGCTACCCGTTTGTCGTCTTCAACAAGCAAAATCTTCATGGTGTCACCACTGCTTCTCGCACTACCACATAATGTGCTTCTTGTGTACGAGATGTGTAGATAATAGTTTATACCACATGCTTACCCTAATTGGAATGTTTATATTCAGGGTATCGGCGTGGCGGGCAAGGAGGTGTGTTATTATATAAAAAAAAAGAACACAGGAAACTCGCCCAGAAGATAAATAATTTTTGCAGAGGGAGGGAGAACGAAACAGAGTTGTCTTGAAAGGAAGAATCTGGTACTATAGATAGCATTACCACAAGAAAGAATAGTAGCAGCTACTGATAGTATATGAGTATAAAAAATTCTTTACCTGTAACACCTCACAAGATTCTCATCATACGCTTAAGTGCAATCGGAGATGTGGTGAGGACACTTCCTGCCTTGAGGGCTTTACGGAGCACCTTTCCCTCATCTTACATTGCGTGGGTAGTAGAGGAAAATGCCCAGGATCTGTTGCAAGGGCATCCTGACCTGAACCGGCTTTTGGTGTTTAAGAGAAAAAAGTTGAGAAGAGGGTTTCGGAGCATAGGTGAGTTTTTTAGTTCGTGTGGTGAGCTATTAGATTTTTTAAGGGAATTGAGAAGGGAGCGCTTCGATTTAGTGCTCGATTTCCATGGCATTTTAAAAAGCGGGGTAATCAGTTTCTTGAGTGGGTCACCTCTGCGAGTGGGATGGGGCCGAGGTTATACTAAGGAAGGTAATTTCCTTTTTAATAATTATCACGTTGAACTGAGCACCAGTGCCATGAGTAGGTTTGAGAGAAATCTCATGTTCATCCGTTTTCTTGGTATTAACGGTGTAGAACAGGAACCGATTATCCCCATAACCGATGGGGATAAGGTTTACATAGAGCATTTCTTTAAAGAGCAGGGGTTACCTAACCATACGCCGCTGATTGCCATCCATCCCGGAACCAGTCTTAAAACTTCCTATAAGCGATGGGAGACCTCATCTTATGCGACGGTTGCTGACATGTTAATTGAAAAAATTCATGCCTCTATCGTCTGGACCTGGGGAGGTGGAGAATTGGCGATGGTAGAGGATATCGTCAAGGGCATGAGACAGAGGTCGACTATTGCCTGCAAAACAGAGAATTTGAGGCAATTGGCTGAACTGTTTCGCAGGTGTGACCTTTTTGTGGGGTGTGATAGCGGTCCTATGCACATTGCTTCCTTGGTTAAAACACCAGTAGTGGTACTCTTTGGCCCTACTGACCCAGTAGTGAATGCCCCCTATCAGAACAATCCCCACCTTGTACTTAGGAAAGATTTACCATGCAGCCCCTGCAGGAAGAGAAATTGTGAGAGTGTAGAGTGTATGCGCATGATTACGCCTGATGAGGTGTGTAATGCAGCCATCACCCTCCTTAAAGAGAGGGTAGCGTATCGAACCTCATAACTGAAGATTGATGACAATGAAGATAGTACTTCCCCGCAGCACCATTAAAAGGGTGCTCATCAGGGGGGTCAATTGGATTGGTGATACTATCATTACGCTTCCTGCCGTGAGGGGGATTCGGGAGGCATTTCCTGATGCACACCTTGCGGTTTTAGTGTTACCACACGTAGCATCACTATTTGAAAGGTGTAGTTTCATAGATGAGCTTATCTCCTATCCCCAGGGAAAAGGCCTACATCTTATTAACGGTGAGAGGATACTCACACACCATCTGAGGCGGAAACGGTTCGACCTCGCGGTAATTTTACCACGTTCGTTGCGATCTGCACTGATTCCCTTTGTGGCAAGGATTCCCTTCCGAGTTGGGTACAGTGCTTACCTGCGAGCCCCCCTTTTAACTCACGCGCTCGATGAGCGCAAGGAATTGCTCAACTGCCACCAGGTGGAGTATTTTTACCATATTGCAAGCTCGCTGGGGGCTTCTTCTCCCTATGAGCTACCAGTCTTAGAAGTGGGTGAAGGAGAACATACCTGGGCAGAAGCGCTTTTAACGAAGCGAGGGATAGGGGAAGAACGCCTCTTACTAGGTATTAATCCTGGCTCAACCTATGGAACTGCTAAGTGCTGGTTCTCTGAGAGATTCTTAGAGCTTGCCCGTCGTCTGATCAACCGTACCCATGCTGCCATCGTGTTAGTGGGGGGAAGGGACAATGCATCGTTGATTCACTCTATTGCCGCTCACCTTAATGGACAGGTTATTGAGGCAGTGGGAGAGAATTTACTACAGGTTGCTGCTCTAGTGAAAAGGTGTCGTCTTTTGATAACCAATGATACTGGTCCCATGCATATTGCCGCAGCCGTGGGAACACCGGTGGTTGCCCTCTTTGGTTCAACCAATCCCCTCACCACTTCACCACTAGGCAGAGGACATTATCTCATCAGAAAAGCGGTTTCCTGTAGCCCTTGCTTGAAGAGAGAATGTCCGGAGGATCACCGTTGTATGAGTCTCATCACCGTGGATGAGGTGGAGAAGGTAGTCGTGGAGATGCTTGAGCGTGATCATGTCAACACCAGGTGAACGCACGAGGGCGAACGTTTCAGCATCTTACTGCTGATCATGAGACCACCCTTTAAGTTCCTTGAGACCTATTTCATCAAGAGAGGTTTCTTGGATGGCGTGCCAGGGTTTATGATTGCGGTTGCCTCATCTTTCTTCGTCTTTCTCAGGCATGCAAAACTCTGGGAGCTCGAGAAAACTCAACGATAGATTTCCTCGCATTAGTATGAAAAGTGACGTTCACTACCATAAAATCTATAGGGATGGAATAGAGTGGATTGTGTCTGAACCTTACCTTTCCACCATTCCTGGAGAACTGGTGGAAATCATGCGCAAAGTTGCTTCTCATCCAGGCTGCCAGTTGCTCAGGGATAACAATGTGAGAACAAGCGCGCTTGTACCTTTGCCCGGTGGGGAGGAGACAGTGTTTGTGAAGAGGTACAAGTGCCGTGGGCTCAGTGATATGTTGAAGTATCTTTTTTTTACCTCAAAGGCATCAGCGGAGTGGAAGCAGATGCATCGATTTCTTGAAAAGGGTATGGGTGTTCCGCTGCCGATTGCGAAGGGAGAGAAGAGAAGGTTCACCATGCTTGTGGATAGCTACCTTATTACGGGGGCCTTGGTTAATGCAACCCCTCTCCAGCGTTACCTTACCAACATCCCGCGGGTGGGAACGTTTCCAAGTACTGTAGTGGGGAGGAAATCTCTTATACAAAAGATAGCAGTGCTCATTAGAAAGATCCATGACCAGGGATTTTTCTATCGTGATCTTCACGCGGGTAATATTTTGGTAGTGGAGAGCGATGCAGGGGAGCTCCAGCTCTATCCTGTTGATTTTCACAAAATCTGGTACCTTAAGGATGTTCCCCTGTGGATGAGGATGAGAGATTTAGCTCAGTTGAGGAACTCGATTGCAGTCTCTCGAACAGAGCAGGTGAGATTTTTACGGGAATACGGAAAGGGATATCCTCCCTTGGTAACTCGTTTCAAGCTGAACGCTCGTCGGTTAGACATAAAGGCTAAAAAGCTCTGGAGGACCCACCTCTTTAGTAGAACCAAGAGATGTCTGGTCAATAGCAGTGAATTTGAGGTAAAAAGGGGAATCGCCCAATCGCGGTATCGCAATCGCGCGTATGCGGAGGAACTGTTAAGTGAAATTATGCATACATTTCATGCTGCCCCAATGACCGGAGGACGTACCATTCTGAAGGAAACCCCCAAGGAAAAAGTTGCAGTGATTACGACTACCCACCAGGGAACTGCTACCAGGGTAATCGTCAAGGAATCACTATTTCCTCGCTGGGGACGTAAGGTGCGCTATACCTTTAGTAGATCGAGAGCTCGTAAGTACTGGATTGCGGCACGAGGATTGAAGGTGAGGGGGATTGACACCCCGGACAGCTTAGCACTCATTGAGCAAAAACGCTATGGATTTCCTTTCCGAACCTTTCTCGTAATTGAGTTTATCGATTACGGCTACGAACTCAATGAGTATATTGTAAAGAATTTTAAAAAAGTTTTGTCTCGCGACGAGGTAAGCAAAAAAAGGCACTTCATTAGGGAGTGTGCTCGAAGGGTGCGCTTTCTCCATGAACAGGGTGTTTACCATGCTGACCTTAAGTCAAACAATATACTGGTGAAAGAAAAAGAGAGTGGTGGCTGGTATTTTTATTTTATTGATCTGGATAGGGTTGTCTTTAAGCGCACGCTCTCATTGAGCGAGAGGATAAATAACCTTGCCCAAATCAATGCTTCAGTAGCTGACTGCATTACCCCTTCAGACCGTCTCAGGTTTTTTAAACGATACGCTCAGGGGACTTCTGCGATGGAACAGAGGGAAAAATACTACCAAAGAATAGTAGATATCAGCAGGACGAAGGTTACGCATCCCTATGGAGTAGTGTTTGCGCCGCCTGCAAAACACAGGTAGGGTGAGGGCGTCACCATGAAAATGCTCCATTTATATAGTAACTGGAAATGGACTGGTCCCGCCGAGCATGCCCTCAACCTTGCACGCTATCTTACCAAGAGAGGGCATGATCTTACCTTTGCCTGTGGAAGGGCTCCCCATGCGGTGGATGATTCTCTGGAAAAGCGGGCACAGGAGGGTGGCATACGGTTAATGAATGAGTTTCATCTCAATAAACACTTTAATATCTGGCAGGATACAATTGATATCGTGCGATTAGTACACCTTATCAACGACCGGAGCTATGAGCTTATCCATACCCACCTCTTTAACGACCATTTCATAGCAGGAGCAGCGAAAAGGATTACGTCGAAAAAAATTCCTCTTATCCGTACGGTGTATGAGGGGGAGGGAGTGTTACCCAGTGTGAGAAACAGGGCGCTTTTCTCATATGGTACTGATGGTGTGATCGCAGTTTCAGAGCTTTCCCGAAGGAGGATGGGGGAACATTTTTACTTTCCTGCCGAGAGGATCTGGACTATCTCACCGGGGGTAGATGGTAATCGGTTTAACCAGGGCATAGAGGGTAGTAGCGTCCGCACCCGTTTTGGTGTGGCGGTGGATGACCCATTGATAGGAATGGTGGCGAGAGTGCAGCCTCACCGACGTTTTGATGTGTTTCTCAAGGCTATTAGCACCGCAGTGCATAAGCTGCCCACGCTCAAGGTATTTATTATAGGGAGAGGAACACACATCCAAAAGGTGGCCATGGAGCCGGCAGAAGCCCTGGGGCTTAAAGATCGTGTTATCTTTACCGGGTATCGCATGGAGGATTACCCCCGGGTACTCGCCTCGTTGGATGTGAAGGTATTTCTTGTACCAGGCACTGATGGAAGTTGCCGTGCGGTAAAGGAGGCGATGGCCATGGGTAAACCGGTTATTGTGGCGCGTCGTGGCATGCTTCCGGAGATTGTTGAAGATGGGGTGAGTGGAATGGTAGTTGACGACACCCCGGAAAACCTGGCCAATGCTATTATCACTCTGGTGAGCGACGTTTCCCTAAGAAAAAAAATGGGGGAGGCAGCTCGGGAGAGGGTAACGAGGTACTTTAATTTAGAAACACAGCTTCTAAAGGTGGAAGAGGTGTATAGAAAGGTGATAGGGTAGAGAGAGGAGAACGCAGGTGGAGGGAGGAGAGCAGAGAGATCAGAGGAAGACGTCTTTGCTGCTTTGAAAGGCGTCTGTCGTTTGTTGTACAAGATGTTCTAAACGATCCCCATGAAGCGAGAGGATTTGCGCCGCGAGTGACTCACTTATGTTATAACCGTTCATCGGCTGTTTATATCCAATCCCGAGTTGGAGGCAGATCAAGTCGGCTAGATTGAGGAGCGCGGTGGCTCCGAGAACAGGTTGGGGTAGTTGTTGGGAAGATTCCAGATGGTGGTGGAGGCGGATGACGTCAGTGAGCATTACGGGGAGATTCCACTTGCTGATGAGGAGAGCGCCCACCTCCGCGTGAGTAAAACCATACAATTCCTGCTCAGCGTCAACGAAACTCATTCCCTCCTGGTGAACCTTGTGGAATACCTGGCTATACTTTTTACTATCCTTGTTATTGAGGAGTGTTTTCCCGATGTCATGCAGTAAACCGCCCACAAAAATTTCTTCAGCCTTAAATCCACCGAGGTCTTGTGCGAGTGTCTGAGCCGCGATAGAGACGCCTACCGAGTGTTCCCAGAGTAGTTTCTCTGCTTCACCGAAGTTTTTATAGATATCTTTGGTAGAGACGGCTATCACGATGCTCTTCAATGAGGCAAACCCTATACGGTTCATAGCCATAGCGAGGCTATTGATCTCACGCTGGCAGTAGTACATAGCTGAGTTGGCTATTTTTAGAATCCTTGCAGAGAGTGCCTGATCAGTGGAGACGATTTTGTTTAAATCGTTGAGGTTGGTATTAGGGTTACCTAGTGCTTTCACCACCTTTTTTGCGACGGTGGGAATGGCGGGAAGATCTGCAGCCTGCATGACTATTGTTTTTAATTCAACTGACATGGTTTTAATTCTCCTCAGGAAATAAGGATGTCTTGTTACCCAAGTACTACTGTCTTTTGTAGTACCTCTTCTAAGGTGGTTACTCCCTCTATTGCTTTTCGTAACCCTTCTTGCCGTAGCGTTAACATTCCCTTTTCTTTGGCAACGTCTCTTAACAACACCTCGGAAAATTTATCCGACGTTACTGTCTTTCTGATATCATCATCCACTACCAGGATTTCATAGACAGCCACCCTTCCCTTAAACCCTGTACCGGAACAGTTTGCGCACCCTTTGCCCCGATAGAATTCAACCCCTTCGAGCTGTTCTGGTTCAATGCCCACTTCTTTTAAAAGCTGAGGGTTGTAGTTGGAAACGGGGTATTTACACTGGTCACAGATACGTCTGAGTAGTCTCTGGGCGACCACTATGGTTAAGGCTGAAGAAATGAGGTAGGGTTTCACTCCTGTGTCCATGAGCCTTCCTACGGTGGAAGGGCAGTCATTGGTGTGGAGTGTGCTTAAGACAAAGTGGCCGGTGAGGGCTGCCTTAATTGCGATCTCGGCTGTTTCCAGATCGCGGATTTCACCTACCATGATGATATCGGGGTCTTGTCTTAAGAATGCCCTCAGTGTGCTCGCAAAGGTCAGTCCTACTTCTTCTTTTACCTGCACTTGATTAATTCCAGTGAAGTTATATTCGATGGGATCTTCTGCGGTAAGAATCTTTTTATTGGTGGTGTTCAGTTTGTTGAGCGCGGAATAGAGGGTGGTGGTTTTACCACTTCCCGTTGGCCCGGTAACCAGCGCCATGCCATAGGGTTTGGTGATAGATTCTTCAAATTTTTTTAATCCCTCCGCAGTAAACCCCAGCTGGGTCATATCCACTTTGAGATTGGTTTTATCGAGGAGGCGCATCACTACACCTTCTCCGAAGACGGTCGGAAGTGTACTTACCCTGAGATCAATAGCTCTGGTTTTTCCCAGCTTCAGTTTAATCCTGCCATCCTGGGGTATTCTTCTCTCTGCGATATCCAAGTTTGATAGTATTTTGATTCTTGAGGTAATTGCTTCTTTGATGGAGGGTGGTAAGCTCATCGCCCGGTAGAGCTCACCGTCTAATCGATACCTCACGTAGTAGGCCTTTTCGAAGGGTTCAATGTGCACATCACTTGCCCCAATCTTGATAGCCTTGGTAATGACTGCCTGGACAAGTTTGACGATAGGGGTATCTGTTGAGGAGTAGAGTTCTTCATCCTGTTTCTGGTCGTCTTCATAGTTGATACCGAATTCATCTACTGCATCGGATAAGAGTTTTCCATAGTCATCAATCTCATTAACCTTAAGCTCTTCTTCCTCGATCTCCAGCGAGCCTGTCACGAAGCTCTTATACTCTCTCTCATCGATTTTGTAGTACTTCCTGAAGGCATCGATGATATCGCTTTCGGTTGCAAGGCTCGCTTTAATGGGAAGGTTGGTTTTAAACTGGATGTCTTCGATCGCATAGCTGTCGGTAGGATCAGCAAGGGCAATAACCAGGGTATTGTCTTTAAAATCGATGGGAATGGCGAGATGCTTTTTCGCGAGCTCGTAGGGGACTTGTTTTATCACCTTCTCTGAAATATCAAGTTCCTTGATATCGACCATCGGCAGGTTGTACTGGCGTGAAATGCACTCGGCGATAGTCTTATGCTCAACGTATCCCAGTTTAATGAGCACGCGTCCCAAACGGGCATTCACCCGTTCCTGAATACGGATGGCTTCGTCCAACTGGTGTTGAGTGATCAGGCCTTCCTTGAGGAGGATTTGACCAAGTTTCTGGGAACCAGTCGCTTTTTCATCACGCTTGAGGGTACTGGTGAGGCTTGAGTCTCTGGCTAGTTTTGATGCACCAGTACTGGGAGCGCTCCGTGCCGCGCCTGGTTTTAAGAGGTCGTTATTTTTAGTGACCGGTGGTTTCATTAGGGCTCCGCGATCTCCTCCTTATTACCACCCCGACCTTCTTGCGGTGCGTGACTCCTCAGCACATCCCCGCTGATCATCTTACCCTGTTCATCGAGGGGGTGGAGGGTGTGAGTAATGTGCTCCTTGTCAGAAACCTGGACTGGGTGAGTTAAGGTGAGCACACTACGTGTGATAGTGCACAGTCTGAGTACCTCTTCCTGGATAATCTTTAGATCACTGGTAAGCGGGTCGAGTGGGTTCATCCTGCTAAGTACCAGTGAGGAGTATCCCAGAATGATGGTGAGGGAAGTGTTGATTTCATGGCTCAGCATAGCAGTAGATTGCCCCAGAGAGGTACATTCAGTGGCGTGTGATAGTTGGTGCTGAAGCTCATTTAACTCTTCATGCAGTTTCCTTAACTGGGCTGTGGTGGAGAGGGAACCGGTGATATCCTGAATGATCACCAGAGACCCGATATACCTGCCACCTTCGAGTAGTTTAATGAAGGTTGCATTGAGCACTTTACCATGCATGGGGAGAATTACTTCTTTAATAAACGGCAGTGCATTTGATGCCAGGTGGTGGAGTACCTCTTCAGCACAGGAGCCGTTGTTGCTGCGTAAGAGTGCTACTCCATTGCTACCAATTATCTTTCCGGGAGGTAGGTTGAGGAGTACTACAGTAGCGGGATTGCTATAGGTGATCTTAAAATCAGTATCCATGGTAATGATACCTTCTTTGAGCTGATTCAGCGCACTCAGATATTTATCAAGAGTATGGTTCATCTCTCTACCTGATAGGTAACAATAAAAGGTGGTGATGAAAGTCTCATAGATTAAGCTGCTTCATTATATAAAGGGTAGTATGCAGTAATGGCCTTTTTGATGTCAGTTTCTCTTGCAGCAAAGGGAATCACTGAGAGTCCAGTCATGAATTCAATGGTATTGATGGTAGTGGTATCTGTTGGATCTGAGAATGCAATGCTTAGGTCCTTTTCTGTTTTAAATAGGGGGATAAGGATAAACTTCTGTGCTACCTCAGGTGAAATGAGCTTAATAGCATCCCGATTGATCTCGAGCTGGTCAAGGTTGACGAAGGGGAGATTGTAGTGTGTAGCTACAAACTCAGCCAGCGTTTCTTGAGCAATATATCCCATTTCAATAAGGCGACGTCCGATACCACCCTCGTGGTCTTTTAAGGATTCTTCTGCTCTTTCCAGCTGTTGTTTACTCACTAACCCCGCATTTATCAATAATTGTGATAGCGTGCTATGCATCAAAAAAACTCATTAAAGATTTATGTACCTCCTTGTAAAAGCAAATGGTGTACCAATTGATCAGATACTCTAATAAACTTAAATTAGTTACTATATTCGATAGGGTAGAGTAGGAAGAATTTTATTGGTGATTTATGGAGTGCTTTTTTGACACATTATGATTGGGTGATATGACTGATTGTGGGTGATATCACCCACTATGCTGGCGGGAAATTCGGTACTTCCCGATACGATATCTTAAAGTATCCCGGGTAATACCAAGAAGCTTTGCTGATTTACTTAGATTCCAATTATTGTGAGTGAGAACTCTCTGGATGATGTCTTTTTCTACTTGTTCTAGATTGACGTCCTCGTGGGAAAGGTCTATCACTATCTTTTCCCCTTGGGAGTGGCCCAAAGAAGTTTCTTTTAATGAAGCAGGTTGTGTGATAAAGAGGTTATCCATCCCTATTTGATGGGTATCTTCCCAGATCGTTGCCCGCTCAACAACATGTCGTAGTTCTCTCACATTACCCGGCCAGTGATAGCTCATTAAGGCATTTTGTGCTTGTTCGCTAAAGGAGTTGATCTGTTTTCCATAGTGGGTGGCGTGGAGAGAGAGGAAATGATGGGCAATTAAAAGAATATCGTTTCCTCGTTCTCTAAGGGGGGGTAGTTCTAGGGTAACAACTTTAAGACGGTAGAGGAGATCTTCACGGAACTCTCCTTGACGCACCGCTTCTTCGAGGTTTCTATTGGTGGCGGTGATGATGCCTACGTCTACCCTCCGATCAACCACGCTTCCAAGCTTCCTCACTTTCTTATCTTCAATTACCCTAAGCAGTTTAACCTGCATATCGGGATCGAGGTAGCCGATTTCATCGAGGAAAAGGGTTCCTCCGTCTGCTGCTTCAAAGAGCCCTTTTTTACTAGCCTTTGCATCAGTAAAGGCACCCTTTTCATATCCTAAGAGCTCTGCCTCCATCATGGTGTGGGGGATGGCAGGACAGTTAACTTCGATGAAAGGTGAGAGGGCACGGAGACTCTGATAGTGAAGGGCTCTTGCTACCAGCTCCTTGCCCGTACCCGTTTCTCCTCTGATGAGGATGGTGGGTGGTTCTCCGCTTGCCGAGGTGTCCAGAGTGGTAATTTTTCTGATGGTGTCTTTAATGAGCTCTATCTGCGGGCAATTACCAATGATGTTGTCTAAGGTAAATGTTTTTGATTCTATTTCTCTTTTGTAAGAGAGTGCTTCTTTAAGTCGTGCGTTTTCTATGGCCTTGTGCACTACTATGCGCAGTTCATCAGGCATAAAGGGTTTACTTACGTAGTCGCACGCTCCTCGCTTCATGGCATCAACGGCGCTTTGGACTGATGCGAAGGCGGTAATCATAATTACCTGAATGGAGGCATCAATTGCCTTTGTCTTTTCCAGAACCTCCATGCCATCCATGGCGGGGAGCATGAGGTCAAGCAGTACCACCCGAGGTCTTTCACGCTCTATGAGTGTCAGCCCTTCCTCACCGGTTAAGGCAACCAGAGGTTCGTGACCATCTTCCTCAAGCACTCTTTTACAGAGTTGAGCGATGTTCTTTTCATCGTCGATGATGACAATTTTTTCCTTAGACATGGGAGCGTAGGTCTTTTAGAGCATACAATCTTAATGGATTTAAATTTTTACGAGACCATCAATATTTTATATCAGAGAAGTAATTAAAATACCATCAGTTAATTATAAAGCTCATCTTACTTGACCTTTTCCTGAAGCATGCGGATGAGCATGGTTGCATTTTTAGCAGCGGAACCTGCATGACAGTTGTTAAAAAAGATAAATACCTTTTTTGTTTTTGAGGCAATTGCTTTGATGGGAGGAAGCACTTCTTTGAGTTCTTGAGGGCTGTAGAGGTAGTCATATCGTATAGAGGTAGGTACATTGAACCAGTTGGTGTTTCTCCCGTGGAGCCGAACATACCCGATTTCTGTGGTTGCCTCAGGATGAAAAGGCATTAACTGAGGAAGGTGAGGCTCATCTACTGCGCAGTATCCCATGAGGTGCTCTTTAAGAAATTGCAGCGCGTTGTTATTGAGCCAGGACTGATTTCTGAATTCAATAATCAAGGGGATCGAGCCCAAAAGCTCTTTAAATCTTTGTAGGTAGGTAAAATTATCTACCGAAGGGCGGAATGAGTAGGGAAACTGTGCGAGCACGCAGCCTAGTTTACCCGCTTCAATCAAAGGTTTCAAAGAGTAGATGAACTGAGCAAAGGTCTGTTTATTGTCGACAAAGGTATTCCCTCCTTTTTCTTTAATTTCATGAGTCATTCCTTTGAAGGCTTTTATGGTGAACTGGAAATGCGGGGACGTCTTGCGCGACATGCCTTCCAGACTGCGGGGGGAGGGAAGGGTATAGTAGGTAAAGTTAACCTCGAGTGCATTAAACCCCAATTCCTTTTCATAGTAGCGCAACCAGTCTTCCTTTTTGAGCTGCGGGGGATAGATGGTGCCTTTCCAATCATCGAAGGAGAAACCACTGGTGCCTATCAACATTTCCATCGTCGTGTCCAAATTAGTCTGTTTTAAATCACAAATTCCAAGATCCAAATATTATAAAGATGCAGGATGCATGTTACAGAACGTCGTGGATCATGGATCATGTACACCCACCTTTAGTGGTGCGGTGACCATACTCGACCTTCCGTGCACCTTCAGGACGCCAGGCGGGAGAGATGACCCCGTAGTGGTGAAAGGGGAAGAGGAGAGCTCCCCAGGTGATGGTAAATTCTCCATAGCGGTTATTGACCTTATCCATCAGGGTGGTAACTATTGCCCTCTTCTGCTCTTCCCTGAAGAGAGGGAGTTGTACCCTCTTGGGAGAAAGCTGGGAAATGCTTACCCCCAGGAGCCTTACCGCCTGGGTGAGCCGGATAGTAGTTATTATCTTACCTGCGGTGTGGTAAATATCGTGGCTGTGATCAATGGGGTAGGTGAGGGTGAACTGGCGGGTAAAAGTGGTGAAATCGCGGTAGCGGATGGTTAAGGTGACAGTCCTTCCCTGAAGGTGATGTCTTCTGAGCCTTCTGCCCACCATCTCTGCAAGCTTGAGCAGGTACTGTTCCAGCACTTTCCTCTGCGAGACATCGTGTGGCAGGGTGATGCTGTGCCCGATGGATTTGGGCAGGGCTTCCTCCTCCAGCGGGATGACGGGGGAGTCGTCAATGCCTCTTCCCATGGCGTGGAGATACTCCCCGACGATGCCGAATCTCCTTTTCAGCAGTGCCATACTGGTTCTCCCCAGTTCACCACAGGTGGTGATTCCCATTTCCGCCAGCGCGTGCTCGAGGCGAGGACCAATGCCGCAGAGTTCCTTCACCGGGAGATGTTCAAGCAGGGAGGGAACCTCCTCGGTGGTGATTTCTACCAGACCGTCCGGTTTCTCAAGATTGCTGGCGAGCTTAGCCAGAAGCTTATTGGGGGCGATCCCAATGGAGCAGGTGAGCCCCAGTGCGTCCTTGATTTCTTTCTTGATCAGGGTAGCGAGATGGATCGCATTGTGGAAGAGGGTGAGGGAACCAGTAATATCGAGAAAGGCTTCATCGATGGAAAACACTTCCACTATCGGAGTATAGTGGGTGAAGAGGGAGGTGAGTGTTACGCAGGTATCGGTATATTTAGGGTTATCGCCCACCACCAGTATGAGGTGGGGGCAGTGCTTCTTTGCTTCCTTAATGGTCATGCCGGTCTTTACCCCGAAGGCGCGTGCCTCGTAGGAAGCGGTAGTCACCACAGTCCTCTGTTGGGCGCCGATAACCGCGATGGGTTTGTTTCTCAACGCGGGGTTGCACCGCTGCTCCACCGAGGCGAAGAAGGCATTCATATCAAGGTGCATGATGGCGCGAGGCTTCATTAGTTACTTTCTTCAAGGGCGAGGAGGTGCCAGGTGGCACTGTCAGTGCGGTAGCAAAGTTCATAGAGATTATCAGCCCCGTCAGTTATCGAGAAATGGTATAAGAGGGCATGTCCCTCCCGGCTACTCCAGGTGTAGGTAATCTCTTTAATGCGGTGCGTGCTGCCTTCCCAGACGAACCACACCGGTCTTATCTTTTTCTTATCACCGAAGACCGCGCCCACTTTGATAGGGTGTGCTTCCTTGAGTACCATGGCTACCTCTTGATTGGTATAGCCTCTTCTCCGAGTTTTCTGATGATGGCAACCACCTTACCTATGATGCGCAGCTCTGCCTCACCTTCCTTGATGACAAGCGGTTTCATGGACGGGTGCGCCGGCTCCAGGCGGATGGTGTCCTGTTCTTTGAAGAATCGCTTGATGGTAGCCTCGTCATTGATCAGGGCAACCACAATGTCGCCGTTGAGCGCAGTGGGCTGGGGTTTTACCAGCGCAAGGTCCCCCTCCTCGATGTGTGCCTCAATCATACTTTCTCCCGTAACCCGTAGCAGAAAGGCATTGTCCCACCTGGCGAGCGAACGATCGAGGGCGAGGTTGCCCTCGATATTCTCTAAGGCGAGCAAGGGTGTTCCAGCCCGTACCCTTCCCACGATGGGAAGCCTCCTCACGGTAGAAGAGGAGGGGATATCAGTGAGTTCAATGGCACGAGAACTTTTTGCTACCCTGCGGATGTATCCCTTTCGTTCCAGCATATCCAGGAAGCGTTTAGCGCTGTGGGGACCTGCCATCTTAAGGTGATGTGCAATCTCCCTTACGGTGGGAGGATACCCATGGCGGCTAAGATAGTCTTTAAGAAAAGACAGCACCCTTGATTGTTTGGAGGTTAAACGTGTACTTTTGGGCATGGCAGTGTAAGCCTCTTCTGCAATTCGATAAGGTAAGCACCTGCTGAAAACATGAACATATGTTATACTTTTTAGCCTTTCTTTGTCAAGAGATTTTTAAAGTGCTTGAGCGGTGTCAGTATTGTAATGTAAGATGGGCTGGGGTAGGGGAAGAGTGAGGGGAAAGGAAATAATAAATTCAATCAATTAGTTTATTTAACAAGACTAGCCTCCGGGTTCTTCCAGGGCGAGCTCGATTAAAACCAGTCTGTAACCTCATTAACAGGCAGTCTCTCTCTGGGTAATTGGTTTATGGGATTATCTTCTACGGGGTAACCAACCGCAATACCATCAACTAGTATGAGCTCAGGTGAAAGGTTGAGTGTCCTTTTAATATCTTCCTGGCAGATGGATACTGCATTCATCCAGCAGGTGCCTAATCCTTTTGCCGTTGCTGCGAGGAGGAAGTTTTCCATAGCTGCGATAGTTGATTTGAGGAAGTTTTGATCTTTCCAGGGGTAGGTTGCGAAAATAATGCCAACTGGTGCGCGGTGAAAATTGAAATTGCCGCTTCCTACTTCTTGCAGGTTCACCCCTTTTGCTTTGAGAAGGGATATCATTTGCTGAAATGCGTGCTCTTTTCTTTTCCGCAGGGTGGCGGCTGCCTCCTCACTGAGTGGTGGTGAGGGTTGTGCCTCTTTCGTCTGAAATGCCTCCGCGTAACGTTCCTCAATTACCCTGATAACGTCTTTAAGTTTTTCACCGGTGAGCACAATGAATCTCCAGGGCTGTTGATTGGTAGGGTTGGGTGCCCAGCTCGCTGCCTCTAAACAGTCAAGGATGAGTTCTCGGGGTGGCGGGTCTGTCTTGAAACAGCGAATACTCCTTCTCTTGGTAATCAATTCAATGAAATCCATAGCAGTCTCCTTAAGGTAACTTATGAATGGTCATAGGTTAGATAGCAAATCTTGAAGATAAATTCAAATAGTATCTGCACTTATTCTTTACCCACTAGTCATTCTATGCTACAATTCCCCCATTGAAATTTTGCCATTATGTGTGCATAGGGTGGTGGGCAAAGAACATTCTACACGACAAAAGGAGTGAGAGATATTTCGTGAAGCAGATGGTAAAGGATTTTCTTTCTGGTCTTGTGTTATCCATAGGTGTGCTGATCATCGTGTCAGTACTCCTGATCGCATTGGCTATGATGGCGGTGGTGCTCAAACTCATCACCATCCTTTTACTCCCCTTTGTAGTAGTAGCGCTTTTTATTGCCATTTTCTGGTTAATAGATTCTTACCTATGCAAATCTGAGAATTTCAGTGACATGGAGGATTTTTCTGAGCCTCAACACAATAGTGCTTAAGCATCTGTAGAACGGCAGG
>Ga0209253_10000439_pt1 | contig 35568 bp, 25 predicted proteins | sample FrelakmetBRP12BR_FD_187145 | JGI IMG/M metagenome (GOLD analysis project Ga0209253, IMG submission 187145) | Freshwater lake sediment microbial communities from the University of Notre Dame, USA, for methane emissions studies - BRP12 BR (SPAdes)... | ecosystem: Environmental > Aquatic >... | reverse complement strand
CGATGAGGGAGCCGCGTATGACGGTACCGTAACGCTCAATGCAAACGAGCTCGTCCCCATGATCACCTTCGGCACCAATCCCGGTATGGGTTTGCCCATCACGGGGCGCGTGCCATCACCCGACGATGCGCGGAATGCTACAGAGAAAGCTGCTCTGCAGAAAGCACTGGATTACATGGCGCTGCAACCCGGTCAGCCGATCCTCGGGCGTCCGATTGACGTCGTGTTCATCGGCAGCTGTACCAACGCGCGCATTACCGACCTCCGGCTCGCGGCATCCGTGCTCAAGAACCGCACGGTGGCGGAGAACGTTCGCGTCCTGGTCGTGCCCGGATCTCAGGAGGTTAAGAAGCAGGCCGAACGGGAAGGACTCGACAGAGTGTTTCTGTCTGCCGGTGCGGAGTGGCGAGAAGCGGGCTGTTCGATGTGCATCGCTATGAACGGCGACCAGCTCACACCCGGGCAGTATGCCGTCAGCACCAGTAACCGGAATTTCGAGGGGAGGCAGGGGAAAGGTGGCCGGACGTTCCTTGCATCACCCCTGACCGCTGCGGCGAGTGCCGTCACCGGCAAAGTCACAGATGTCCGCACTATCCTGTAGCGTCGGAGACCAGAACCCATGGCCCAATTCACCAGACTGACGTCCCGCGTTGTGCCGCTGCTGGCCAACGATGTCGACACTGACCAGATCATTCCGGCCCGTTTCCTTAAAATCACGGACAAACAAGGGCTCGGCGACAGCCTCTTTGCAGACTGGCGGTACAACCCCGATGGGACCCAACGGCACGATTTCGTGTTGAACAAGCCCGAACACCGGGGTGCGGGAATCCTGCTTGCCGGACACAACTTCGGATGCGGATCCTCCCGAGAACATGCACCCTGGGCGCTCACCGGTTTCGGTTTCCGCGCGGTGATCGGCACCTCGTTCGCCGACATCTTCGCCAGCAATGCTCTGAAGAATGGCCTGTTGCCGATCAGGGTCACCGAAGCAGAGCACGAGGAACTCGTCAATCTGACAACGGCGACACCTGATGCGGTGATCACCGTTGATCTCGCTGACCAAGCCCTCATTCTCCCTGACGGCAGGGTGATCCGGTTTCCCATTGATGGGTTCTCAAAGAGATGCCTGTTGAACGGGGTCGATGAGCTGGGGTATCTGCTGGGTTTTGCGGAAGACATTGAGGCATTTGAACATTCACGGAAGTGACGGATACCATGCGTATACAGATCTATGACACAACCCTGCGCGACGGCACACAGCGGGAAGGCATCTCGCTGTCATGTGATGACAAAATCGCCATCGCACGCAAGCTGGATGATCTCGGAGTTGCCTTCATCGAAGGCGGGTGGCCCGGTTCGAATCCAAAGGACGCGGAATTCTTCGCGCGCGCAGGGGAGATGCAGTGGAAACATGCGGTCCTCACCTCCTTCGGGTCCACGTGCCGCGTGGGGGGAAGTCCGGCGAGCGATCCGAACATCTCCGCGCTGATCGAATCGGGGACGGCGGTCTGCACACTCGTCGGCAAGACGTCGATGTTTCACGTTACCGAAGTCCTTCGGACGACACCGGATGAAAACCTCCGCATTATCGAGGAGAGCACGGCATATTTGGTGCAGCAGGGACGGCGGGTGTTTTACGATGCCGAGCATTTCTTTGACGGATTTATGCTGGACGGGGCGTACGCACTCGAGACTCTTCGCGCGGCGGAGCGCGGAGGAGCGGAGATCCTGGTATTGTGTGACACCAACGGTGGAACCATGCCGTGGGAGATTGCCGAGATCGTCCGGACGGTGAGAGATCAGCTGAAGGCTCCCCTCGGTATCCATACGCACAATGACACGGAATGCGCCGTTGCCAATGCGCTCGCCGCCGTCCGGGAGGGATGCGTCCAGGTACAGGGAACGATCAACGGGTACGGAGAACGCTGCGGGAATGCCAATCTCGTCTCCGTGATCGGGGATCTCATGCTGAAGATGACGCACGAGTGTCTTCCCGCCGGAAAGTTGAGTTCACTGACGGACACCGCACACTATGTCGCGGAAATCGCCAATCTCTCTCCGGACGGCCACCTGCCGTACGTCGGGAAGTCGGCGTTCGCGCACAAAGGCGGCATCCATGTATCCGCCATCCGCCGCACCCCCGATTCATACCAGCACGTCGATCCGGCGCTCGTGGGGAACGTCATGCGCATTGTCGTGTCGGAACTCTCGGGACGCGCGAATGTGCTCAGCAAGTCGGAGGAGTTCGGCGTCGATATGGATGATACGAGGCAGGTAACGGAAGTGCTGGACCAGATCAAGGTGCTCGAGGCCCAGGGATTCTCCTTCGAAGCCGCCGAAGCCTCGGTCGCGATGATGATGAAACGGCAGCAAGAGAACTACGTCCCCCCGTTCGAACTGATTGATCTGACCGTAAACGTTGAGCACCGGAGCGGCCGCGGCATTTTCGCGGAGGCGACGGTGAAGCTGAAGGTGGGCGGTGAGGTTCTCCACACGGTGGCTGAGGGGAACGGGCCTGTGAATGCGCTGGACACCGCAGTCAGGAAGGCGCTCATTCCGGTCTATCCTTCGCTCGCGTTGTTTCAGCTGGCAGACTACAAAGTGAGGATCTTGGACGGTGCGCGGGGGACCGCAGCGACGACACGGGTTCTCATCGAGACACGGAACGGCACACGGCGCTGGAGCACAGTCGGGGCCAGTGCGAACATCATCGAAGCCAGCTGGCGGGCGCTGGCCGACAGCATCGAGTACGGGTTAACCTCAAAATCGTGAGCGGCGGACAAACCATGCAGGCAACAATAGCGGTATTGCCCGGCGACGGGGTTGGTCCCGAAGTTACAGACGCAGCCGTACGGGTGCTTGCGTCGATTGCTTCGATGTACGGCCATCAGTTCACCTTCTCCCGCCATCTGATTGGAGGCTGCTCCATCGATGCGTTTGGCACCGCCCTGACGGAGGAAACGCTCACGGCGTGCAAGGCCTCGAGTGCCGTACTCCTGGGAGCTGTCGGCGGGCCGAAATGGGATGATCCAGTGGCGAAAGTCAGACCGGAGCAGGGTCTTCTTTCGATCCGTAAGGAACTGGGCCTTTTCGCGAATCTCCGCCCGGTGAAACCGCACCCTCTGCTCGTCGATGCCTCACCGCTGAAACCGGAGTGGCTGAAGAACGTGGATCTGATGGTCGTGCGGGAACTGACAGGGGGGCTTTACTTCGGAAAACCGAGGGGAAGGGATCGGGTTGAGGGCCATGAAAGGGCCGTCGATACGTTGGAGTATTTCGATTTTGAGATCCGGCGTGTGACGGAACTCGCATTCCGGCTGGCGAGACAGAGGCGAAAGAAAGTGACCTCAGTGGACAAGGCAAATGTTCTCGAGACCTCGCGGCTCTGGCGCCAGACGGCAACGGCCATCGGGGCGGAGTGCCCGGATGTCACGCTCGAGCACATGCTGGTCGACACGGCATCCATGCGTCTGATCACATCGCCCGGTGCTTTTGATGTCCTGGTCACCGAAAACATGTTCGGCGATATCCTCACGGACGAAGCATCCGTGCTCGCGGGTTCGATGGGGATGCTTCCTTCGGCCTCGCTCGGGAACTCGGGCCCGGGTCTCTATGAGCCGATTCATGGATCGGCCCCGGACATTGCCGGGATCGGAAAAGCGAATCCGATCGGGACGATCCTCAGCGCAGCGATGCTGCTCCGCTATTCGCTCCGCCTCGATCGTGAAGCGGCGGCGCTTGAAAGGGCCGTGGACAGGGCCATTGCGGAGGGTTTCCGCACCGTGGATATCGGCGGCACCCTCGGGACACGCGAGGTGACGGACGGTGTCATTCACTGTATCAGCAATTCATGAGGATCAGTGTCGATGGGAATGGAATCACGGTTTATCTGGATGAATGGTGATCTGGTCGAATATGAGAAGGCGACGGTGCATTTCCTCACGCCGGCGCTGCACTACGGTGCGGGTGTCTTCGAGGGGATCAGAAGCTACGCAACCGATAAGGGGCCTGCTGTTTTCCGCCTGAAGGAGCACATGGAACGTCTGGTGAATTCCGGGCGGGTGTTCGGCTTTCGCGATCTTCCGTTCACCGCCTCCGAGCTCGCCGAAGCGGTCAAACAGACGGTGGCGGCCAACGGATTTGAGGAGTGCTATATCCGGCCGCTCATCTATCTTGCCGGCGGCGGATGGAACCTGAACCTCGACGGTGGTCGTCCCGCAGTGGGGATCGCCGTCTGGGAATGGAAGAACTATCTCGGAGCCGACGCCCTGGAGCATGGAGTCCGGGCGAACATCTCGTCATTTGCGCGTCATCATCCCAATGTCATGATGACGAAGGCGAAGATCAGCGGCAATTACGCCAACAGCTACCTCGCGAAGACGGAATCGGTCCGGCTGGGATTTGAGGAGGCGATCATGCTCGATCCCCAGGGATACGTTGCGGAGTGCACCGGAGAAAACCTGTTCCTGGTGAAGGGGGGGAAGATCGTCACGCCGTCCCTCGCCCCGGTTCTCGATGGTATCACACGTACATCGATCATCGACCTCGCCGTCGATTCCGGCTTCGACGTCAGGGAGATGCCGGTGTCGCGCGACCAGCTCTATACCGCCGATGAAGTATTTGTCTGCGGAACGGCATCCGAATGCATCGGCCTGCGCGAAATTGACTTCCGGATCATCGGGTCGGGGACAACCGGACCGGTAACCCGGAAACTCCAGCGTGCCTTTCATGCCGCGATACACGGCCGGCACCAGCGGTCCGAGGAATGGCTTGACTACGTGGGTGATCCGGAGCTATTCCGGCTGAGAAAAACCGGATCAGACTGACCATCAGGATGTGTGACAACGATCTCTCATTGCTCAGATAAGGAGAATAGCAGAATGGCCCGTATCAATTTCGGTGGCGTACAGGAGGAAGTGGTGACGCGTGAAGAATTCCCGCTTGCCAGGGCACGACAGGTTCTGGAGAAGGAGGTGGTGGCGATCATCGGCTACGGCCCTCAGGGATTCGGGCAATCGCTCAACCTTCGTGACAACGGCGTTGCGGTACTCATCGGCCAGCGGAAGGGCGGGAAAGGCTGGAGCGATGCTCTGCGGGATGGCTGGGTGGAAGGGAAAACCCTTTTCCCCAGCCTGGAGGAAGCAGTCCGTCGCGCCACCATCGTCGTGAACCTGCTTTCAGATGCGGGTCAAAAGGAGCAGTGGGCGGCCGTCAAAGCCAATCTGCGCGCCGGGCAGGCCCTCTGCTTCTCTCACGGATTTTCCGTCGTCTTTAAAGACCAGACGGGCGTCATTCCTCCTTCCGATGTTGACGTCATCCTCGTGGCCCCCAAGGGCGCAGGGCGCACGGTCCGATCGAACTTCCTCGCCGGCAGCGGCATCAATTCGAGCTTCGCCGTGTATCAAGACGCGACCGGCAAAGCTGCGGACCGGGTTGTGGCGCTCGGAATCGCGATCGGATCCGGGTACCTCTTTCCGACGACGTTTGAAAAGGAGGTGCACAGCGATCTTACCGGCGAACGTGGTGTGCTCATGGGCGCGATCGCCGGGCTGATGAAAGCGCAATATGACACGCTCCGTGCCATGGGTCATTCCCCCAGCGAAGCATTCAACGAAACGGTGGAGGAGGCGACGCAGAGCCTCTATCCTCTGATCGGCGCAAACGGCATGGACTGGATGTTTGCTTCGTGCAGCACGACGGCGCAGCGGGGTGCGCTGGACTGGGCCAAGCGGTTCGAGACGGCAGCGCGGCCACTCTTCGAACTCCTTTACCGGGACGTGCAGGCGGGCGTGGAAACGCGCCGTGTTCTGGAGACCTGCAGCTCTCCCGATTATCGCGAAAAGCTGGAGACGGAACTCGACGAGTGGCGGAATTCGGAGATGTGGAAGGCGGGAGCTGCCGTCAGATCCCTGCGCCCCGAAAACTGGAAGAAAGGCTGAACCCTCTGTTCAGCCTGACGGGTGTTGAGAGCAGGGAATCCGATCATCAGTGGAAGAATTCAGGAGAAGGTATGGGGAAGAAAGAGTTGGTGGACGAAATGCTCGCCGAGGAAACCAGGATGCTGGGGTACTATCGACAGAAGGTTGCGGAGGTGACCGACCCTCACCTCCGCGCCCTTTTGCAGAGACTCGTTGAAGCAAAAGCCACGCAATGCGGGGACCTGGAAGCCTGCCGGCGTGGGCTGGATGCAAACGAAGAGGTCACCCGGCAGATCAACGACATGTTCCTCTAGTGCTGCGCAGCTGATATCCCGGAGCGCCTATCCGGCTCGACGCTGATCGATGGTGCCTTCCCGCCGGTGATCCGTCAGGCGGTCTCGTGACCGCCGTCGGAAGGTATAGGAGGAGCTGAGGGCGTGGTCGCACAAGGTGTCTCTGCTTTGCGATCCTGATGTCTACTTCCCGCTCCCGAGCTCCTTCAGCCATTGTGCCGCGAACGAACGTCCGGCCTCGACGGTTTCCTTCCCCGCTCTGTAGCACATCTTCCAATGGGGGGACTTCTTCTCGTACTTGTCATCGGCAAAAACCATTTTGCCGCCGTCACCCTCGATCAATTTCGCGTTGAAGTCGATGTCGCTCGTCTCTTTCTGAAATTCCTCCAGCCACTGCTTGACCATTGTATCCGGGGTGAGAGGGTAGTCCTTTTCCCATTGTGCCACCCTCTCGCTGTAGTCCTTCTTCTGCATGTCGTATCCCTGGTTGATCATCTCCTCCATCTGTTTCGAGAACATGGGATTCTTTGGGTCGTCGAGCGATTTGCGTTGCTCGCGCAGACTCGTGAGGACGTCCTTCATCGTCTTCTGAATTTCCGGGGACATCGATTTCATGCTCTGCTCGGTTTCGCGTATCGCTTTGTCGAGATTTTCCTTCTGCTCCTTTTTGTTTGCCTCCATCGACTTTGGCGGTTCGGGAGGGGTGGGTTTCTGTGAATCCCTGTACTCGAGGTATTTCTTCTTGAATTCCGGAGACTTCGAATATCTCTTGGCAAATTCCCCGATTTGCTGGACGATTGCGGCCCGGTCGCCGCGAACAGTCTTCTTCAGTTGCGTGACATTCGGATACGAAAGGTATTTCCCCCTGAAGCTGGACCAGATGCAGTCTTTGGCTATTGGCTCCGGGATATTGAGCGTTTGGAGCACGTCTGCGGCCGCCGATTCAATTGTCCGGACCGCGTAAAGTCCAAGAGAGAAGACGGCTGCAAACAGGGCGACGAAAAGCGTTTTCATGGCAAGCTCCTCCATGTTTTTGACTTGGCGAAGTTAAGAGGGCGATCCATGATATGCAAGATCGAAGTACCGAATGAGGCGGGGAAGAGGGTCTCACATGTCAATTCGTCAACAATTGCCCACCTTTTTTGTATATTAAATATTCACTCCGCCCCCAAGAACCTGCTGTCGGGGGGCTGTCTGCCCCGACTCCTGCGGCACGAATGAGCTTCCGCTCGACGCCCCGGGGGCTAAACTTTTGGAGGGGCCTGCGTGTCTAATAGGCGGCTCGGTGTCTGCCGCACCGTTTCCGTTCGCCCCCGAATCATTACGTAAGGATTCATCATGAAGAAACGCATCATCATTCCAGCCGTTGTCCTTGTCCTTGCGGTTGCAGCTTTCCTGATCTTCTTCAGGGGGACGAACAGGAAGTATGAATTCCGGTTCGACAAAGTCTCTCAGGGCGACATCACAATGAATGTGACCGCCACCGGAACGATCAACGCCGTAACCAGCGTGGATGTGGGTACCCAGGTTTCCGGAATCATCTCAAGACTCTACGCCGATTTCAACTCCATCGTAAAGGAGGGGCAGGTCATTGCACAGATTGACCCGACGTTTCTTCAGCAGTCGGTGAAGGATGCCTCGGCAAGCCTCGAACGAGCGCAGGCGCAGTTTGCTGACGCGAAGAGGGTGCTGGAGCGGACAAAGACGTTGTACGAGAAGAACCTTGAATCGCAGGTGAACTTCGACGCCGCGACGACACAGTTTGAGTCGAGCCGGGCCGCATTGAAGCAGGCAGAAGCGAGCCTGGACAGGGCGAAGATCAATCTGGCGTATGCAACGATCTATGCCCCGATCAACGGCGTCGTGATTGACCGGAAAGTGAACGTCGGACAGACGGTCGCAGCGAGTTTCTCGTCCCCCACCCTCTATACGATCGCCAACAGCCTGCAGAAGATGCAGGTCCAGACCACGGTCGATGAGTCTGATATCGGCAAGATCAGCATCGGGCAGGAAGCGACATTTACCGTCGATGCCTACCCGGATGAGCGATTCACCGGCATGGTGTCGCAGATCCGTCTTGCGCCGGTGTCCATCCAGAATGTTGTGAACTACACGGTGATTATCGACGTTAACAATGATCAGTTGAAGCTGATGCCCGGGATGACCGCAAATGTCAGGATCCTCGTCGGCAGCAGTTCTAATGTGCTCAGAGTCCCGAACATGGCGCTCAGGTTCCAGCCACCGGTCGATCTTGTCGACAGTGCTGCGGTCAAGGAGATGCGGGGGGGCGGCTTCGGGATGGGAGGAGAGCGTGGTCAGCGGGGTGGAGCCTTTGCCCGCGACGAAGGTCAGCATGACTCATCAGGAGAACAAGGGCGCGGCGGGCCCGGACAGGAGATGGGCGACCGGCGGGCCCGGATGAAGGCGACGAGAGATTCCATCGTGACTGCACACGGCGGCCAGATGAGCGATGAAGAACTGATGACCGAAATGCGAAAAGTGTTTGAGAAGGTGCGGCGGCCGGTTGAACAGCCGGTGGCGGCGGCCCAGAAGCGCCCGGCACGTCCTGCCCAGGGGACGCGTTTTGGCATTCAGAACAACTATCCCGAATACCAGAAAAGCGCGTTCGTCCCTTCGCATCAATCGGGGAGGGGAAGAGTCTGGACAATGAACAGCAGCGGCAAGCTCGAGCCGGTTTTTGTCGTCACGGGCATTTCCGACGGCAGGTTCACCGAGATCACGTCGCACTCGTTGAAAGCGGGCGACCAGCTTGTCCTTGGCGCGTCGTCCAGCGCCGACACCCCTGCCGGACAGACCGCCAACCCGCTGGCTCCGTCCGGGCAGAGACCTGGGGGAGGCGGCATGCGATGATCGGTCACAGGACTCCTTCGTCCGCGAGTTCGAACGGGGCGCTCATACGGATCGACCACCTGACGAAGATCTACCCCCTGGGCGAAGTGGATGTCCATGCCCTCCGGGGAGTGACGGTGGAGGTGCATCGGGGTGAATTCGTCGCGATCATGGGGGCTTCAGGTTCGGGGAAGTCGACCTTCATGAACATCCTGGGGTGTCTGGACAAACCCACCAAAGGGAGCTATATACTGGAGGATATCGACGTCAGCAAGCTGACGCGGGATGAGCTGGCGCATATCCGGAACAGCAAGATCGGATTCGTGTTCCAGGGATTCAATCTCCTCTCGCGCACGTCGGCGATCGAAAATGTCGAACTTCCCCTGCTGTATTGCTCGATGCCCAACAAGGAGAGAAAAGAGCGGGCTATTGCCGCGCTGGAAAGGGTCGGGCTCGGGGATAGGGTCCATCACTTGCCAAACCAGCTCTCCGGCGGACAGCAGCAGCGCGTTGCCATTGCGCGCGCGCTCGTGAACGATCCGAGTATCGTGCTCGCGGATGAACCGACGGGTAACCTTGATAGCCGAACAAGCGTGGAAGTGATGGGGATCTTTCAGGAACTCAACAACCACGGCATTACGGTTATCCTGGTGACCCACGAACCTGATGTCGCGCAATTCACCAAGCGGCACATCGTGTTCCGTGATGGGAAGATCAGGGGGGATAAGGTGAACGGTACTCCTCGCATTGCGGCTGAAGTCCTGCGGGACTTGCCCGTCATTGATGACGAGGAGGAAGAGTCATGAAGATCCTCAACATTCTCCTGTCGGCGTTCCGGGCTCTCCAGCGGAACAAGATGCGATCGTTTCTCACCATGCTGGGGATCATCATCGGCGTAGCAGCGGTCATCGCCATGCTCGCGATCGGTCAGGGGGCGGAGTATTCCGTCAAGCAACAAATCTCGTCCCTCGGGACAAACGTGCTGATTGTCTTCCCGGGGTCACAGCAGCAGGGGGGGGTCAGAACGGGGGCAGGGACGATGACCACGCTGACGGAAGAGGATGCCGCGGCCATCCAGAAGGAGTGTCCCGCCGTCGCGTTTGTGTCGCCGGGAGCACGTTCCGGCGGACAGGTTATCGCCGGCAACTTGAACTGGGGGACCAGTATCGAGGGGGGAAGCGCCGACTATCTGGAAATTCGAAAATGGACAATTGAGTACGGGGAGTTTTTCTCCGATCAAGATGTCAAGGCTGCCTCAAAGGTCTGCGTCCTCGGAAGGACCGTGGCGGACAATCTGTTCCCGGAGGGGAGCCCGGTCGGACAGAACATCCGCATCCGCAACGTCCCATTCAGGGTCATCGGCGTGCTGGCCAAGAAAGGACAAAACGCCATGGGGCAGGATCAGGACGATGTGATCCTGGCACCGTACACGACCGTCCTGCGGCGGCTTTCGCACTTCCCGTATCTGCGCCAGATCCTGATCTCCGCTACAAGTTCATCCAATATCAATGCGGCTCAGGCCCAGATCACGGAGCTTCTCAGGATGCGTCACAAAATCGCGCAGTATGACTCCGACGATTTCACGATCAGGAACCAGACGGACCTGGCCGCGACCGCCACGGCGACGACGGAGATCCTGACGATTCTCCTGGCCAGCATCGCCTCAGTGTCGCTGCTCGTCGGGGGCATCGGCATCATGAACATCATGCTCGTGTCTGTGACCGAGCGAACACGGGAGATCGGCATCCGGATGTCCGTCGGTGCCCGCGGGCGGGATATCCTGACACAGTTCCTCATTGAGGCGCTGGTCCTTAGCCTCCTGGGGGGGATTCTTGGCATTCTGCTTGGAGTCGCCGGCTCCTCGGCGATCTCCAATCTGGCGAAGTGGCCGACGATCATTACGGCATTCTCAATCGTGCTCTCCTTCGGGTTTTCCATCGCCATTGGAATATTCTTCGGGTTCTATCCCGCTCGCAAAGCGGCAATGCTCAATCCAATTGATGCTCTGAGATATGAGTAACACGGGCCAACGAGGAAACGATAGAGTATGAAGCACGTTCTGGTTGCGGTCTCCCTGTTGCTGGCAGGGATCCCGTCGTGCAAGCCGCATTCCCAGGAAACGCCGCAGAAACCGAGGTACGACGCTTTCTCCTTCGAACAGGAAGTCCGACTTCCGGGCACGCCCGAAGTAATCTACGATGCAATAAGCGGTGATATCAGTGGATGGTGGGACCATTCGTTCTCCAATGCTCCGGCCAAACTCTACCTTGACGCCAAACCCGGCGGGGGGTTCTTCGAGATCTTCAACGAACAGGGGGACGGCGCTTTGCATGCGACCGTGATCTATGCTGAACGAGGAAAACTGCTGAGGTTTGACGGACCGCTGGGATTTTCCGGAAAGGCGATTCAACTCGTCTGTTCGTATGAATTCAAGCCGGCCGGCACAGATTCCACCCTCCTGACTCTGTCTGTCCACGGTTCAGGAGAGGTGGGAGAGGAAGTCCCGAAGCTTGTGGAAGGCGTCTGGCACCACTTCCTGTTCGAACGATTTAAGCCCTATGTCGAGTCGGGCAAGCATCTGTGACGGGCAACAAGAACGTCTTCGTGGAAATTGTCCATATTCTTCTGAAGAGAGGGAATACGGGCGGTTGCTGACGGAGCTTCCGGCCCCGAAAGCGGGTGTGCCCCGGCTCTCCGTGCGGTTGCCTTTGTGGCTGCGCAAAGATATCTTTGAAATACAGTCTCAACGAGTTCTTTGGCCCGGGCCTTCTGCACATCTGTGTGAAAGGCCTTTTTTTGTTTCTTTGGGGACGCGGCCAGTCCCTTCGGCGCTTTTCGCTTCGAGAGAATGGACGGGATGAGCAGATGAACAGGAGAAACGTTGGGTCGTGGTTCAGCGCAGCGGGTGTTCCGATGCTGTGTCTTCTCACATCTTTTGCAGCCGCGCAGGGGACGAGCAGGCCTTCTGTTGACTCGTCGTTCACGTCGTCAAACTTGCCCATTGTCATCATCGACACGCACGGTCAGATCATCCGGGATGAACCGAAGATTGACGCCGACATGGGAATCATCTACAACGGTGAAGGCGTCAGGAATTCGCTCTCGGACCCTTTCAATCACTATCGGGGAAGAATCGGGATAGAAATCCGCGGCTCATCCTCGCAGATGTTCCCCAAGAAACAATACGCCGTTGAGACGCGGGATACGTCCGGGAACGACGCTAGTGTGCCGCTCCTGGGGTTGCCGGAAGAGAGCGATTGGGTGCTGTCTGCGCCATACAACGACAAATCATTGATGCGCGACGTTCTCATCTACAGGCTTGCACGAAGCATCGGCAGGTATGCCAGTCGCTCCAGGTATTGCGAGCTGGTACTCAATGGCGAGTACATGGGAGTCTATATCCTTCTGGAAAAGGTCGGCCGGAACAAAAACAGGGTGAACATTTCGAAGCTCACTTCCGCTGATACCCTGGGAGATGCCCTCACCGGGGGTTACATTGTCAAGGTTGACAAGATAGAGGGCCAGGACACACAAGGTTGGTACTCCAAGTTTCCTCCGTATCTGTATGCGTGGCAGAAGACGTTGTATCAGTATCACTACCCCAAACAGGAGGACATCGTTCTGCCGCAGCGGACGTACATTCAAAGCTTCATCGGTGAATTCGAAACGACGATGTACGGCCCCGATTACGCCGATAGCGTCATTGGGTATCCACGATGGATCGACATCAGTTCTTTCGTCGACGTGCTTCTCTTGAATGAACTCAGCAAGAATGTTGATGGGTATCGGCTGAGCGCTTTCATGTACAAAGACAAGGACAGCAAAGGCGGCAGGTTGACGATGGGCCCGATCTGGGACTACAACCATGCCTTTGGCAATAGTGACTACTATGACGCATCCCTGATTCCCGGCTATCAACTAACGTACCTGACAACCAATTCCTGGTTTCTGCAGAACGATCAATTCGCGGTCCCCTTCTGGTGGAAAAGGCTGTTCGGCGAACAGAAATTCATGAATCAATGCAGGCAGCGATGGACTGAGTTGAGGAAGGACCAGTGGTCACTGGCTCGAATCAACTCCATGATCGATTCGGTGACCGCTCTTCTTGATGAAGCGCGCGTGAGGAATTTCGCCAGATGGCCTGTCCTTGGCAAGTATGTCTGGCCCAACTATTTTGTTGGTCAGACATACGAGCAGGAGATTGGCTATCTGCGGCAATGGATCAAGGACCGAGTGAACTGGTTGGACGGGCAGTGGGGAACGACCGCCATCGGGGACGAGCCCGGTCAGCAGGTCGGTGCGGGGGAATTCTCTCTTTCACAGAACTACCCCAATCCTTTCAACGGAGGGACAACGATCCACTACGTCTTGCCCCGGCAATCAGAAGTGCACATGGCAGTTTTTGATGCACTGGGCCGGAAGATTGTGAGCCTTGTGCGAGGCAGTCAAGAAGCGGGGCGGCACCAGGTCTTCTTTGACGGGTCAGGCCTCGCAAGCGGGATATACTACTACCGAATCCAAGCCGGCGGGCTTGTACAGACGAAGGCCCTTCTCCTTTTGAGGTGAGGACACGTATTGATGATGAGGATACCCGGGGGAATTGTATTACGCAGGGCCTTTTTGCCGCTCTTGTCCGTCTTCCTGCTTGTGTTGAGCCCGTCGCGGTCAAATTCACAGGTCGAGAAAATTGCGGGCGGATTCCTGTTTGTGGAGGGGCCTGTCTGGAAAGAGGGGGTTGGACTGCTCTTCAGCGACATCAACGGCAACACGATCTATCGCTGGTCGCCGGATTCGGAGGTGGTGCCGTACGTGCGGCCGTCGGGGAATTCGAATGGACTGGCGCTTGATGCCCAGGGTCGCTTGCTGGCTGCCCAGCACGGGAGTCGACAGGTAGTTCGGTTCGAGCCCAATGGGAATCAGACAATCCTTGCTGCCCGGTTCGAAGGGAAACGGTTGAACAGCCCCAACGATCTGGTCGTCAAATCCGACGAGTCAATTTGGTTCACCGATCCGCCGTATGGCATCTCTTCGGGTCAGGAGGAATTGGGATTCTACGGGATCTATCGGATAAGTTCATCGGGGGTACTGCAGATGCTCGACAAATCCCTCCGAAGGCCCAATGGGATCGTTTTCTCCCCGGGTGAAAAGAAATTGTATGTCAATGACTCAGAAGCGCGAATCATCTACGTCTGGGATGTTGTGTCCGATACAAGCATCGCAAACAAGCGGCAGTTTGCGTCGATGAACGTGGCTGGCTACGCTGACGGCATGAAGGTCGATGCGGACGGCAATCTCTTCTCGGCCGGACCGTTAGGGATTTGGGTCTTCGCGCCGAATGGCGCTCCTGTCGATACACTCCTCGTACCCGGTCAAACGACCAACTGCAATTGGGGAGACGCTGATAGGAGGACTCTCTATATCACATCGGGAACGGCAGTGTACCGAACCCGCCCTCTCCTGACGAGTGTCCGTGATTCGAGGAGAGGGGGTCTTGCGGGTGGTGTGTGTGAGTTGTCCGGGAACTATCCCAACCCGTTCAATGCGTCGACAGTGATTACGTATCGGGTTCCGCGCGGATCTCCCGTCAGCCTATCGGTCGTAGACATCCTCGGTCGGGAGGTCGCTGCACTCGTGAAAGGAAATCTGGAGGCCGGGGATCACGAAGTCCGTTTCGACGGCTCCGGACTGGCTTCTGGTGTCTATTTCACCCGCCTCCAGGTCGGCGATCCTACCGATAGTCCGGGGTATGGCTCGGTGCAGATGAAAAGACTCGTCTTGCTGCGCTGAGGGCCCACGTTGTTGTCCCTGCGTCACTCTTTATCTCTGGTCTCTGAACACCGTCCGGGCGTGCCGTGGGTCAGGGCTCAACGAGGATTTCGTCCACGAAGAGCCAGGCTTTCCCGCCGGACCCCGAATGCCAGGGTGGGCATTGGCCGATGTTCTTCGCCTTTACCCTCAGGTACCTTCCTTGAACCCCGCCGGCACTCAATGTGATATCTGCCAGATGCGTTTCTTCACTTGCGGCCGGAATCTCAATGTCCTTGCTTCCCGCCGGCCGGTAGGTCTTGTCGTCTACTGAGACAGCAATCTCCAGGGACTTTGGCAGGAATATCCAACTGGTGTGATCACTCAGACAACCCACGGTGACTTTGCCTATGGTTGTCACCCGGCCCAGATCCAGAACAACATCAAGATCGTCTGCCTCGAAGCCCTGCCACGCCTTCCCCGAGAAGGAAATCGTTCCGCGCCTGCCATCGATCAGCGTCTTTTCGCCGGATCCCTGGTAAACCTTCGAAGGTTGCGTCGTGTAGCTGACCCCCTTTGCTTTGGTCGCCTTGGTATATGAAGCCGCAGTGACCACGCTGGGTTGTTTCCCCGCAACGTATGCAATTGCAGTTACTGTTGTCGTGCGATCAATGGTGAAGGGACGCGTGTATTTCGTCGAGCTCTTCGTAGGCAGTGTACCATCAATCGTGTATCGAATGTCCGCGTCGCTTTCCTTTGAAGAGATGGTGATCGAGGTCGGGGCACCCTCGTCGAGAATGCAGTTCTCGGGCGCAATGCGCGGTCTCGGTGTCACTTGGAATCTGCTGTAATCGGCCGGCTTCCCATTGAGCGTGTCGTAGAGAGATCTGGCAGGGACTGTTGCGTCGTTCTCATTGAGTGATGCAGTCATGGCGAAGATTTTCACACGATTGTTGACCGGCAGAACAACGTTCCTCGCCCCGCGAGGGAGGTCGATTCTGAGCTTGTAGAGATACGTGTACCGGTACGGATCGTCCAGGCCGTTCGATAGATGGCGATGGGTTGTGAAGAACGCGACATTGTGATGCTTGATGTATCCCGGTACGAGGCCCTCATACACAATGTCGTCCCACGCATAATCCCGTTCTTTCGGTTCATAGCCATCCCAGATCCGATTGTCCCATTGCCCGACAAATCCGGACCATTGGCCTATGTCGACGCCGAACGGCTTGCCGTCGATGGTGACGACGGTCTTTGTGTCGGCGTCAACCGCGGAGGCAAGGAGATAGAGCCGGTTGAAGTTCCCTTCCGGCAACGGAAGTGATTGCCCGTTGCAGCTGACTGCGTTTTTGCTCCCGTCCGCCGTTGGCCCAAGCTTGAAGGTGATGCCTTCGCTGGCAATCGTGTCGGGCATCATCTCCGCCGGAATGGTGGCGCCGGACGAATCGAAACCTCCGTCCGCCTTGTTGACTTTTGTACTGATCACATCAGTATCAAAGGGGAGGGCGAGTGGTTGGCAGGCCGGGGGCCCGAGTTTTTGTCCTGGACTCTCGAGCCTGATCGCAAATGCACGGAGCTGATACGGGGTGATGTCGAATGTGAGAGCCCGCGCATTGATAGAAGCTGAGCCGAGATGCTGTTCTTGGCCATTGACTTCACCGGCTGAGACAATTGTTGCAGGGAACGAGACTCGAACACCCGTTGCGGGTTTGCCGCTGGTTTCCCGTACCCGGAGGATGATATCGTCGCTCTGCTCGGCCTTCTTGAGCGCAGCGACGGCCACTTCGGGGCTGCTGACCTGAAGGAACGAGAATGACCTGCCGATGGTACCTCCATGCGGGTGTGTCTGAAACGCGACCAGCGGTTCGTTCAGACGAGCGGCCTGCCAAACGGAACCACCGTCACGCCAGGTTCCCTTGTGTCCGTAGAGAGCGAAGAGCATCTCGTGTTTCCCGAAATCCTGCGTTGCCTCGTCCTTGTAGCTTCCTCGCACGCCGGGTGTGTACAGGAGAGTCAGGCGCACGACATTGTCGGCCGGCTTATCGGAACCAAACTTGGAGTCCTCAAGAATGGAGACGCCATACTCTCCGCTCCTGTCTGTCAGATCAAACCATTGATGCGAAGGCACTTCATACTTTTTCTCGTTGTTGTTTGCCCGCTCCAGCGTCCCCAAGCCGGCGTTGTAGGTGGCAACGGAGTTTGAGACCGTCAGAGGAAATGTCGCTTTCAGGGATGACTCCCCGGTAAACCAGTCGATGTTCGTGGCGAACTCCACTCGATCAGCGGTTCCACCGGCAGAAAGTCGGATCTGCTGAACGAAGCGCGAGCCACGTGATTCCCGGGACACCTCCAGGCTTGCACGGACAGGTCCCGACTCGACAATCTTGATCGAAGCAGGGCCATCCACATAGCCGGCCGGAGGCTGTTTCCTGTCGGCCCAGTCCATATTCCAAGCAGGATATTCCTGCGGGCGCTCATAAAGGAATGCCAGGCGGATGGGCTCCGACAGGAGCTCACGGCGGGCAGTGCGGTCATAAATGCTTGCGACGTCACCACGAGAGTCAAGCGTAACTGTGTAACGCGCATTTTGGAGAGAGTGGGATGATATCGCCAAACCGGTTGCCATGGCGCCCGGCGTCTTTGATGGCCGGATATCGAAAGTTGCCAGTCCAAGGGGTGGGACCGTGGCCAGGAAGGCCAGTGTCAACTGATTGCCGTCCTTTGACAGGATTTGAGAAGGCACTTCGCGATCGTCGGGGCCGAACACGCGCACATGCGGTTGCGCCGATGCAGAAAGAGTAACGGTCGCCTCAACGACATCTTCACGCTTGATGGAGAGAGGATTAAACACAACAACCGGAACTCCCTTGGCTTCCGTGTTGAGCGCCCGCGCGATGGACCCGACGGCATTGGAGAACGCCAAACCAAATTGATTGAGCGCCAGCACCTCATCGTTCCATGAATATTCGTACGCCTTAGGGATGGATGTTCCCGAAAGGATGTCATGGAATTGTGCCCCCAGCACCAGCCTCCACGCCTCGCCCAACTTCTCCCGTGGGTAAGAAATGCCTCCGAGCCATTCTCCAATGACCGACGATGCCTCCGCCGCATGCGCAAGCAATTCGTTCTTGCGATTCCAGCGCTTCATATATGCTTGTGACGTTAATGAGCCCGCAGAATGAAATGTGAGCAGCAGCTCCCCTGTGTATTTTGGGAGCTTCACCCGCTGCTGCGGCGTCACGTCGTTGAAGAATCTGTCTGTTGCACTCGATATGACGCGGATGGGTCCCGGACCTGCAACGCTCTTCTCAATCCACCGGACTGACTCCTCCGCGGGAGCCCCGCCGACATCACCCGTGCCATAGTACATATAGTCAGCCAGGATGCCTGATCGTGCTCCGTCGTCGGAGATCCGGCGCAACCATTTTTCGCTTGTACTGAGATTCTCCTGTACCTGTGTCACATAGTCGCCCGGGTTCAACGCTGCAATCACAGAGCCCCCGTCCGGACCCACCCACACACCGGTATTAAAAGGAATGCCGATCGCTGAGCCCCAGGTCAGTTTCTGAGTCGAGAATCCGTTCAACCCGCAGTGCGCGAGAATGGACGGGAAGGATGCAGGGAAGCCAAAGCAATCGGGGACGAGGTACTCGTTGCTTGCCTTGCCAAATTCCCTTCTGAAGAATTCGTTGCCGTAGAGTATTTGACGGACGATCGATTCCGGAGAAGGAATAAGGGCATCAGCCTCCTCCATCGATGACCCACTGGGAAACCACCTGTTGGCCGCAACGTATTGCTTCACTTTCGTGTATTCTTTCGGGTAGTACTCCTTCATCATCCGGTAGCGGTTGGCACCGCTGAAGTTGAAAACGTAATGCGGATACTTCTCAAACAATGGGAAATTGTCGAGCATGGTGTTCTTGATGTACTGACTGATGGTTGTCGGGTAATCCCATCGCCATTGTGTATCCAGGTGGCTGTAGCCGACGGCGTACAGCGTTGTGTCACGAGAGAGATCGGTGGTCCGACGGTCCGGGATGCCCGGGCCGGTCTGCGCAGAAAGCACCGATAGGAACAGGGGACAAAGCAGACTGGCGATGACGGCTGCATGGAATCGCTTCATGGCTTTTCGCATAGTGGTGGGCATGGAAGGCTGATCACAACAAGGTAGCGCAGAAGCCGGGAAAAGGCAAGGACCGTTTCCGGCGTGGAGATTTGGAGATGGTTTCGTATATTTCCTGGAGCCGATTTGGGCGGGTCTGCCCAGGACGCTCGCGGTGCGACAGCAGTCCAACCGGCTGAGTCCATCGATTCATACGTTCAGTCACGAATGCGTTCACTCTGGACGCAGTGTTGAGCCAGCACGTCTTTCATGATCGCGTGTTCACAAGGCATCACCATGGTTGCAGGTCGATGCCTTACGTCTTCAGTTCACTGAAGGCAACTTCCATCAGCAGGAAGAAGGCCTGACCTTCAGTCGCTGTCCCGGGGTGGTCGAATTCCGGCGATCCGCAGACGCCTTGGACCAATCCGAGATGATCGACTTTTGAATGAGCGGCAGTGCGCATCGTGTCTGCCTTTTCTTTGTAGCTTCTGCCGATCCAGCCCCCCTGGATCCCCCGATAGATGGAATATGCGATCATCTGTGCGAGGTTAGTTTCGACAAATGAACGAGGGTCGTCGACGATATTGTGAAACAGTCCATCCTCCCTCACGTGCGCCAGGCATCCGTCGATGATTTCTTTCGCATACCCTGCCAGTTTGTTTTTTTCGGCCTGCATCGAATCAGGGAGGGCGCGGATGACTCTGGTAATGCCGGCTGCCGACCAGCCGTTGCCGACTCCCCAGCAATCCTTCCGCACAAATGTCCGTTTCTCGCAATCCCACATGTGCGACAGAAGTTTCTTATCGTCATTCCACAGGCATCCCCTTGCCCCTTCAATTTGCCGGATCGCTTCATCGTATTTTCCGGCTGCAGCCAGGAATGGGGGGAGCATATACATGATATCGCTCCAGATTTGTGGCGTGTTGGAAAAATGATAGATGATGCCCTCTTTGTTTCTGGGGGCCTTGTTCACGATATAGTCCAACAACCGGTCAAAGCCGTTCATGAGGACCATGTCGCCGGTTTTTCTTGCTGCCCATAAGACGGCCTCACCGGGCGATGCTGCATCGCTGAGCGCAAATTCTTCTCCAAGCATCGCCAGCCGGCCGTCGGTGGATTGGCGCAGGACGGCTTCCTTTGCCATGAGGATCACGAGCTCAGATTCTCCCATTTCGAGCAGGGCCTGCATCGCAACCCCCTGTTCCCACGTGGCACGCTGCATGGAAAGCATGGCCATCGTTACTTTTTCCAGAGTACTGCTGTTCTTCAGTAAGCCGCTTTCCTGAGCCGTGCAACCTTCAATCAAGGGGGCGGAGATGCCCAGGGTCAATCCGGCTAATGGCATTCTCACCAAAAACTTTCTCCTCTTCATGGTGTATACTCGAGTCGAGGTGAATGATCTGTGCGGAGGAATCCCAGACAAATGTACTCAAGAATAATCAACTTTGGAAGGGGGGCATCATGAGAAGCCTGACAACAGTCGCCATAAGTACTTTTCTCTGTATTGCATCGCCTGTGTTTCCACAGGAAAAGGGGCAGCCTGATATCGGCAAGGGGGCCAATTTCATCGAGACCAGGCAATATTCTGTCGCAGACAATGCCCGAATCCTGAAGTTCTTTGAAGGATTGCGTGTTGCTGATGTGTCGGACGGGATGGACATGGCGGGTTTGCCGGGCACCGGTCTTGTGGATCCTGCAATCCATGCCGACTGGATTGACCAGAAGAATCTCTCGCACCAGTTCCGGGGGATTGCCATTACCGCACGCTACGTTCCGACCCAGCGATCGGATAGACCGAAACCGGGGGAAAAGTTTGAAGAGTGGGAAGGCCATTTCTATAGCGCATACTCTCACGAAGCCTTTACAAAACTGATACAGCCCGGCACTGTTGTGGTTCTGGATGATGTTGAAGACAAGGACATTGGCTCCATCGGCTCTTACAACATCCTGTATTGGAAGAGTCTCGGGGCCGTCGGAGTGGTTACCGATGCCACGTCAAGAGATACCGATGAGATTGCCGTTGAGAAAGTCCCCCTCTATTTGCGGAAAAAGGGGCGCGGTATTCGCCCGGGGAGGAATGAGCTGGAATCTGTGAATCGCCCTATTGTCATCGGAGGGGTCCTGGTGTGTCCCGGCGATGTTGTGGTCGCTGACGCAGACGGTGTTGTTGTTGTTCCCCGAGTGAATGCCGAACAGGTGGCTCTCTATGCACGCGAGATACTCAAAAAGGACAAAGGAGCGAGAAAGCAGCTCTATGAAAGAATAGGGAAACCGTCGGATCCGACAGTGGAATGAAGCCCTGGGATTCGGGAGGTTCGATTGTCCCGCGAGATTCGGCTTGTGCCTCTGGTGGCCGCCATTCTCTCCGGAAGAAAGGCGCGGACTGAAGTCCGCGGTACAGGCGGCTTACTTCTGACGTGAAAGAGCAATGGGCGAAAAGAATCTTGAACGGATGATACATCTCGCCGAAGAGTTTTTCGCAACGAAGAATGATCCGGCGCAGATTTCAGTCAACAGCGAAACCATGGAGAGGCTCCGGCGAATTCATCCCGCTACGCTCACTGAAGAGACGGACGAAAACGGGCCAATTGCCTGGATCCTGGTCATTCCCACCACATTGGACGTGATGGGAAAATTCACTGCGAAGCAGATCAACGAGCAGGAACTTCTGGATGTCACGCCCCTGGGAGCGACATATGAAGCACTCTACCTCTGCTCGGCCCTTGTTTTGCCTGAGTACAGAGGAAAAGGACTCGCAAAGCGTTTGCTCTCCCAGGCTGTCAAATCCATTCAGCAAGATCATCCGATCAAGTGTCTTTTCTCTTGGGCCTTCAGTGTTGAGGGAGCGCGACTGGCCAGTACGGTTGCCAGAGAATGCGAGCTTCCTTTACGAAGACGTCCTTAGTTGATGGTCGCCTTTTCTCCGGTCTTCAGTGAGAGCTGGTGCTTCTTCCCATTGAACACCAGGGTGATCGCCCCGTCGTGTTTCGACAGGACTGTTGCCTCGGTGAGACGGTGATTCTTCCATTTCATGTCAACCACAAAGCCCCCTCGGGCGCAGAGCCCGCTGACCTCACCCTCGTCCCAGGCTTGCGGCAATGCCGGCAGCAGGGAGATCACCCCCTGATGTGACTGGATGAGCATTTCGGCAATGCCGGCGGTCCCCCCAAAGTTGCCGTCGATCTGAAAGGGGGGATGAGTATCGAACAGGTTGTTCAGGGTTGACTTACCAAGCAGGCCAAGGAGGTTTTCATAGGCCTTCTCGCCATTGCGGAGGCGCGCGAAGAAGTTGATGATCCAGGCGCGACTCCAGCCGGTGTGCCCGCCGCCATGAGCCAGTCTTCGCTCGATTGTTGCCTGTGCGGCCTTGAACAGCTCCGGTGTTTCGGGAGATATCTGCGCCAGTGGATAGAGACCAAGGAGGTGTGACATGTGCCTGTGTCCGGGCTCTAGTTCCTCGAAATCCTGAATCCATTCCTGGATGGTCCCCTTCGCATTGATCCTGAGCGGGGGCAGCCTTTTTCGTGCTTCTCTGAGTCTTTGCGCAAAGTCCCTGTCAACACCGAGAGTCTGCGATGCTTCGATACAATAGTCAAACAGGGCGTTGATGATCTCAAGATCGATGGTTGCAGCATACGTCAGCGCCGAAGTGTCTCTTCTCCCGGGCGTAATGAAAGCGTTCTCCGGGGAATGGGATGGATTGGTGACAAGATATCCTTCCGGTGATTCGATGAGGAAATCGAGAACAAACTCGGCGGAGCCTTTCAGCAACGGATATGCTGTCGTGCGCAGGAACTGGAGGTCCCTGGTGAACAGGTAGTGTTCATACACCGGGAACGTCATCCACGGGCCGTTCATTGGCGTGATACCCCAGACACCGTCCGCAACACCGGTCCGGCCAAAGGGGTCGGTAAGATGGTGTAATGTCCACCCTTGTGCGCCGTACATTTCTCTGGCAGTGATGGCGCCCGGAGCAGTGAGCTTCTCCAGGAAGGCGGAAAGAATCACGCTGGTTTCGGAGAGATTACAGACCTCGGCAGGCCAGTAGTTCATCTGGAGGTTGATGTTCGTATGGAAATCGGAATTCCAGGCCGCGTTCAGGTCCTTATTCCATATCCCCTGAAGATTCGCAGGGAGGACGGCGGGCTTACGTGAGGAACTCATCAGGAGATACCGTCCGTACTGAAAATACAGGGCCATGAGCCCGTTGTCTTCCTTTCCATCCCTGACCCGCTGCAGACGCAGATCCGTCGGGAGAGAATCAAAGCTGTCGGTTCCCAAGCGCAGACTCATGCGATTGAACACCGGCTGGTAGTCTGAAAGGTGTCGGCGCACCAACTGTTCTGCGGAATAGCCTGCGGCTTTGTCGACAATGGTCCTGCACATCGCGGCAGCGTCGAGGCTGCGGTCAAAATCCAGCTTTGAGACATTGTAGTCCGTGGCCGCCGTGACAAGAAGGAGGATCTCTTCGGATCCGATGACTTTCAGTCCCTTGTCTGCCACTCCTGCCATGCCATTCCGGGATATCAGCCTCAGTTCGGCGGCAAATCTCATGTGCGGCCCACCCGGACCTTCCAACGGACTCTCCAGGTCAAGGATCTCCCCGGTGAGATGCAGCCTGCCTTCAGGTGAGGTTTGGATGACAGCATCCCTCTCCCGCCGCAGCGCCATCGATGCGGTGATAAGACCGCCATTGGACGAGCTCACGCGTACGACAAGCAGATTATCGGGCGCTGAAGCAAAGACCTCCTGCCTGTATCTCTTGCCGGCCACCTCGAATTCAGTTGTCGCAATCCCCGTTTCCAGGTCGAGTTCCCGGAGATACACAGCGGGGGGACCGCTCCATTCATAGTCAATGAGCAAATCACCCAAGGGCTGGTAGGAGCGGATCCTGGGAGGAGTGCCAAGCAGGTGCTTACTCGAGAGTTCCCATGCTCGTGTATACTCGTCTTTGAAAAGAGCGTCTCTCAATTCCGGCAGATGTTTGAGCGCTCCGGGATTATTGTTGTTGATCTTGCTCCCCGCCCAAAGACTCTCTTCGTTCAGTTGAAGCCGTTCATGGACAGGATCGCCGAATACCATTGCGCCCAGGCGGCCGTTTCCCACCGGCAGTGCTTCCTCCCAGGTTGCCGCAGGCTGGTTGTACCACAGCTTCAGTCGGTTGATGGACTTCGCGGAGTCATCGGCTGTGAAAGCGGCTCCGGAATTCATACCTGCCAGGAGCAGGATGGTCAACAACCTGGTTGTGATGGGCGGTCTGGAGGTGAAGAGTTCCATCGTGATCGGAATGTGTACTCAATGTAGGCGGGGGGAGAATCAAAATCAAACGGCGGCACATGTCTGCAGGAGTGTTTCGATGTGCCACATCGCCGTGTTGACTCTGGCTCTCACTTGGCGTAGATTTGGTGAGGCGAAGTCATCAGCTTCTCATTCTTTGGAGCACGTGACAATGAAATTCATGCTGATCGTACTGGTTCCGCTCCTCCTCCAGGCCTCCCGGGCTGGTGCAGGTGAGGTGTACGGGACAATCACCGACGGGACCAAGCCCGTTCCAGCGGGTGTCAAGGTGGAGATCAGCGCGTCCCGCAACGTCTATACGGCCGAGACCGACAAATTCGGGTCGTACCGCATCTTCGTTAAGGAGAAAGGGAAGTGCACGCTCACGGTTCGCACCAAGGATCAGGCGCCGTCTGTTGAGCTCTACTCGTATGATAAATCGACGCGATACGACTGGGTTCTCGACACAAACGACGGAAAACAATCGTTGCGGAGGAAATAGCGTGGACCAGGTGAAAAAGAGAAACTTCTGGGAAAAACTGAGTTTGGTTCTTCAGTCCGGGGGTGGGCTTCTCACAGCGGTTACTGTTGCGATCCTCGGATTCATCGGTTCGAACTACCTCAAGGACAGGGAAATCACCGAGACCGCGTCACGGGAACGGATGCAGGCCAATGAAACAAACGTTCGCATCTACACCGAGTTGATGAGCAAGCGCGAGGAGGCAGAGAGCGCTCTCCGGAAAGACATGTTCGTCAGCATGATTCAGTCGTTCTTACGGGCCGGATCCTCCTCTCTCGACGAGAGAGTGCTCAACCTCGAACTCCTTTCCTATAATTTCCATGAGTCGCTCAACCTGAAGCCTCTTTTCGTTCACATGGACAAGAAGATACGCGCCTCGGCTGACCCGGCAAAAAAGGAGTATCTTGAACGGGTCCACAAAGTTGCCACAGAGATCGGACGCAAACAGATGCTTGTCCTCGAAGGAGCGGGGGCGAAGTTCGATCGCATTATCGACCTGGACTCCCTCAAGAAAAGCCCCGGCGGCCTTGCGTTGGAGGAGGGGACGCTCACTCTCGACGGCGTGACACGCAGCTTCTCGATCTTCGTGCATGCTGCTGACTGGACGACAAGAGAACTGAAGGTCCGGCTGCAGATCAGGACGGTGAAAGACAGCCTGGGAAACGTCGAGACGAACAGCGACGAGTTCTGGGTGGGATTCTATGACTTTCCAATGATCGACAACGGTCGCCTTGGACACGATCAGCGTTGTGCGCTGGTGCTGAATGCTTTCGAAGAGAGCAGCGCCGACATCACGCTTGCGTTTTTCCCCGGCTCGTACGCAAGCCTAAAAGAGAAGCCCTACTACCAGGAGGTTGTGCAAAAACTGATGAGAACGAACGCGCTGACGAATCAACAGCGCGAACAACAATGAGAGGCCGGCCCTTCTCTCATTTCTCTGTGCGACGAGACCCCTGATCGCCCAAGGGGTCGTGGCCTCTTCCCGGTCTGACATCGGGGCTTTGTCAGTGGTCCGATAGACAGTCAGACGCAGGATGCGGGACTGCAGGAGCTGCTACCATTCTTTCATGATTTCGCCGAAACACTCCAGACCACTCCAGATAACGCCGCCGTAGCCATGGCCGGGCCTGGTCCAGGCACCGGCGAGAAAGAGATTGCGTATCGGTGTCTTATGAGGAAGCCTGGCCTGTCCGGAGTTGCTCACCGTTTGATCCCAACCATAAATCGCGCCACGGGTGTTCCCCGTATACCGAAGATTCGTCAGAGGCGTCCCGATCTCTTTCACTTCGATCGCGGCTGAGAGTCCGGGGAGGAGCGATTCCTCCACGCTTCTGATCAGGCGACGTGCCATTCTCTCCTTTTCCTCCCGATAAGCCTTCTTCTCCCCCTTGAAATAGGCGGCTTCGAATTCCTTCCAATGATCGTACCCCTGAAGAACCAAGATGGTCAGTGTATTCTTCCCGTCGGGGGAGTAACCCTTGTAGACATTGTCGTAGAGGGTCAGGCCATATCCGCCGTCCTCCACGTTCGCATTGAGGGAGGACGCATAGCTCCGTTCGGGATCGTAGCCGGTTTCATGGAAGATCTCGGCATCGCTGATGCCCAGCTTTCCGACAAGATCCTCTTTCAAACCCAAGAATACCTGGAAACTGGACAGGCTGATGCTGAACTGATCCATTCTTCCCAGATACGCTTTCAGAGAGTCATCCTCCTTGAGCATGCCGTGAAAGGTATCGTACGCACTGGCGTTCGATACCACAACCCTCCCTGAGAATTCCCTTCCGTCATCACTTCTGACGCCATAAGCTGCTTGATCTCTGGTCAAGATCCGGCTCACTCTGGTATTGAGGAGGACTTTCCCCCCGCGCTCCTCGACAAACTTCACCAACGCGTTGCTGAGATTCTGAGATCTCCCTCTCGGGTAGTAGCCGCCCTCCGCAAGGTAACCGAATGTAGGGAGTGCGTAGTAGAACGCAGAGAGTTTTGATGGCGGTAGACCATAGTATCCCCACAGTGTCGAAAAGACGGCTCGCAGCCTGGAGTTCTCTATGCGGGCATCCATCATCTCTGCCCAGGTCTTGTTGGAACACTTGAACAGGTAGGGATACTCCTCTGGAAACCGGCTCATGTCGACCTGACCACGAGCTGCTGTCAGTCTGCCGATATCTCGTGAGAGTCCTTGCATGTCCTCGACGAGTCCTTTGATCCCCTCGCGCTCGCCGGGGAAATGCTTCGTCAGGAGGTCAACGTAGCCGGCGGGATTCCTTTGCGGCACGCGGATGTCATAGTCCGGGTAGATCGCCCGGTACAGGTTGGGATGAGGGATAAACTCCACGTCCTGAATCTCCGGGAATCCGGGGAAAAGGTTGTGCACGCCATTTCTCTCCCCGACCGATGTCGAGTGGAGAGAAACATCAAACACAAACCCGCCCGGGCGCGTGAACGTCGTGGCGTATCCGCCGGGTCTGTCGTGCTTCTCCAGGACCACCGGTTTGAATCCCTGCCGGGCGAAAGCGGCAGCGCAACTGAGGCCTCCGAGACCGGAGCCGATAATGATGGCATCGTATGCGTCTTCGTCCTTGTGGTGGCGGAAGCCCGTCGGGAAGGAACTCCAGTCGAGTGCTGCCAGCGAGACCCCGCCTACGAGGGTCTTCAGAAATTCTCTTCGATCTGAGGTGCGGGTATTCATGTGAGGTCCTATGGGGTAGAGGGAAACGGGAGGTACCTCTTGCAGGTTCTTTGCGACAAGGTAGGGTGGAGGAAGGGGAAAGTCAAATGCGCGCTTGAGAGGCCGGTCTCTGAGAATCCGTGCTCCGAGAACTCAGCATTCGCTCGATGGTTGAGCCGTGGTTTCCCAACGCGTCCATCCAGATCAGGCCGGATTCCGCATCACTTCAGCCAGTTGAGGAACCAGACGATAATGAGGGCGTTCACGAAGTCGATAAAAAAGGCTCCGACCATTGGTACAACGATGAAGGCGCGCGGGGACGGGCCAAAGCTCGACACGAGCGTCCGCATATTGGCGATTGCGTTCGCAACTGTCCCCAGCACAAATCCGATGAAGCCTCCAGCCATAACGGCGGAGTCGTAGTTCGATCCCATCGTCCAGAATCCGATCGTCAGGACAAAGAGGGCTACGGCTAGGACCTGGACGGTGAGAATCGAAAGGAGGGGAAGTGCCATGGTCAGGAGTTCCCAGACTTTCAGGTCCATCAGAGCCACAACGAGAAAGATGTTTAGTGAGATTCCCCCAATCGTTTCCATTGCTTCTTTTTCGATTTTCAGCCATCCCCGGGCGTCGTCGATGTTCCGGAGCATCGATGCCACCAGCATGGCGCCGATATATGCGGGGAGTGTCCAGCCGAGAGATTGGAAATACCCGCTGACGATACTCCCCAGACCCATGGCTGCACCGACAACGATGAGATTGAGGGCCAGATTGGAATCTTCCTTTTCCACGGCAACAGTGAGAACCTCCGGCGTTTCGTGCAGTTCCTTTTCCAGCTCACCGTCGGCGATCTTTCGGCTTGATTTCAGCCGATGCTTTCTGATCAGCCACGTTCCTGCGGGGCCTCCAAGAACGCCTCCACAGATGATGCCGAAAGTTGCTGCTGTGATGGCAAGTGTTCCGGCCCCGATCACACCTGCTTGTTCAAACAATGGTGCGAACGCCAGACCGGTGGCGGGACCTCCAACGAGGGTCACTGAGCCTGCAATCACGCCGACCAGCGGGTGAATGCCGAAGAGAACTGAAATGCCCATACCAATGAAGTTCTGGATCACGCAGAAGAGAGATGCCATGGCGAGAAACTTGGCCACGTCCTTGCCGCCAGTGAGCAGAAGCGGGAGGCTGGCCTGCATGCCGATCGTCGTAAAGAACGCAACCATGAAAAGGGGCTGGGCAGTTGTGTCGATCCGGATGTTGAGCAGGCGATCATGTGTGAGGAGCATCAGCGTCGCGAAGATGAGGCCCCCGATTACAGCCGAAGGAATATTCAAGCGGTCGAAGAGCGTCAGTTTCCTCTTGATGAAGATTCCCAGGTAGAAGAGGCCCGCGCCGACCGCGAGGGTTTGGATGAGGTCAAGCCGCAAAATTGGAACTGTCGTCTCGGCAGGGGACATTGGGGACTCGCAGGGTGATGGAACGAACGTCGTGAGGAAGATAGACCAAATAGGAGACGTTTGCAAGAAGGTCTACGGGTGGATGCGGAATGAGAAGGGTGCCTCTTCCCTCGCGGCGGATGCGGGGCACCTCACCGAAGAGATCATGGCGCGAAGGGCGGGAGAGAGATTTGGCGGGAACCAAACCGGCTTCCTCCCCGCAGGAGGTTAGCGGGGCTCAAAGCTCTCGACGCTCGGTCCGCCCAGCAGTCGTTCATTGAGGTAAACTTCTGAGCGGAACTGCGCGATGCGTTCCGCCGAGGAGGCGTTGTGCGCAGCCTGCTCGAGTGTGGTCTGCCCGGTCGAAATCACTCCATACCCGGCAACAACACAGCATCCTTTGTACCACCGTAGCATGTTCAGGATCGGATTCTCGGGGGTTGTATCCGTCAGCTGAAACATGTCCACAAGCCCGAGTTTCGGATTGAGGTAGATTGCCTCCGCATCGATGGGGAGAACCGTGGGATGATTGTCGGGAGCATAGGGGATTGCTGTCCTGTGCCCGAACAGCATCTCCTGCCCGTAGCGTCCGGCGAGAATGGCCATCCCCTCGGCCGTCGCCATCGGGTTCGTCGTAATCATGCAAGTGTTCTGGTGGGTGTTCTGGTAGATCAACTTGTGCATTCTCAGGTCTGCAGAATCGTCCTCCTCAAAATCGAGAGCCTTCCGGTAAAGGGAAAAATCGAATTCCTCCGGCACTGCTGACGCCGGACAATAGATCATCTCCGCTGCCGAGACCTTCTGACTCATCGAGCCAGTCGCGTACGCACCAACAGAAAAGTTGTAGTTGTAATTCAGTCTGGCTCGAAAATCCTCCACAACTGTCGGATCACTCACCTGGCAGATGTGGACGTCCGGATCTGTTCGGAGATGCGGCCGAACGGGGAAGAACCGGTCCGGACCTTTTCCGCAAATCTCCTTCTGAATCGCTGCGACATCGATGCCGCGTCTCCTCAGGGACAGCGCCAGGCGTGCACTGTGGTCCAGGACACTCAATCGATACAGAATGTCCTCCGGCGAGGTCCCCCGGGCAAAGGGGCCATGGCCACGCACAACGGTCAACTTTTTGTCTGCCAGATAAGCGGGGATTCTCTCTTCCATCTCGGCCGACCCGACGGGCTGGAAGTAGCTCCCGACCTCGACCCCTCCGACCGCAAAAGCTCCGTAAAGATCGATGGGGTGGAAGAGATACTCCTCGCGGCCCTTTGCATCGGTTCCCTGGAACTGGAGAAAGAGCTGATGATCTTTCGTGTCAAAGGAAAGGAACGTGGTGCTCAAGTAATGGGCGTGGACGGCGGCATCCACGCCTGGGATCATCAGGATCTTCCGGTGGATCGTGGATTCCGTTGATCCGCGGGCATCCCCCCAGCTTACCTCCGAGAACCGCACCGGAACGATGTCGCGTTCAACAAGCGCTCCGCACTGGGAGCCACTCGAGGTAATGTAGAAGAGGTCGGAGTTCTGTGGATCGCGAATGGAAAGGTTTCCGCTGTGCGTATTGTTTCCGTTGACGCGTCCGATCGCCGCCCCAACACGTCGCAATCTGCTGAAGATGACGTCCGTCTCCAGAACGGGAGTCTCGGTGTTCATGGTCTCAGATCCTTTCTGCACATTCAGGCAGTCGCGCCCGCTCTCTCTCCCGGGACGAGGTCGAGGAGGTCCAGTTTCTGCAGCGTCTCGTGTGTCGGCATGCCGTTCTCGTCCCAACCCACCGACCGGTAGTACTCCATGTGCATCTTTTCAAAAGCACTGCGGCTGCAAATCACGTCGCCGTCCCTTGTGTGAATCGTCTCGGCGTAGAAGCGATCGGGCAACCAGTCATCATTTCTTCCCAGTCCGCAAAGCGCATTGAACATCCGTTCCAGCGTTATCGTGCGAACGGCAAGCTGTTCCAGCGTCCCGGAGTTGTGTTTCTCTCCGGTAACGCCGTTGACGAGTGCGGCGTATTCGTCCAGGCCCAGGGAGAACGAGCTGTAGGCACAGGCACCGATGACGTCCAGGGTGGTGTTCTTCAGCGTGGCGTTTTTGGAAATTAGCGGCGTTCCTTCGATGCGGTGGGCCGGCCACTCCGCATAGCCGGCGCAGTAGGCATAGGGCGCGGTGTATCCCCCCTCCAGATGACAACCGCCGCGATTGCTCATTTCGTAGGACAGCGCCTGAGTGTACGACGTCCGGGGATCGTAGGCGGGAAGCTCGAGTTTTTTGACAGTCATCGAGAGCTCCGGGTGCCCGTACCGCTCGCAGAAACGATATGATCCCTGTGCCAGGAATTTCCCGATGCCGGACGTTGAGCCGATGAGGTGAGTGAGCGGGACGAGGAGCTCGGGGCGGCCAAACCGTGGCTCGCCGAAGACCTCGACGAAGTCCTTCAAATCTTCGTCGAGTTGTTTCTCCTGGCGTGTCCGGTTGTCCCCTTTGGCCTTAAGGAGCTCGCAAAGATCGAAGAATGCGGCAAGGGTTCCGCCGAGGGAAATCGTGTCGATGCCGTAGTGATTTGCCAGATAGCATGCCTCGGTGACAGTGGCGAGATCATAGATCGACAGGTTCGCACCCAGCAGCGCCACCGTTTCGAACTCCGGTCCTTCGCCCTTCTCGATGATGCGCCCGTCTCCGTCGATAAGGGTGGTCTGTCTCTTGCAGATGATGGGGCAATTGAAACACGAACTCTTCTTCACGGTGATCTTCCTGTCCCCCGGCCTGGCCCGACTGGCGTGATATCGCAGCGCTTCCCCGTTGATCTTGCCGATGTCGTCAAGAGTGTGGTTGGTATCCCTCATGTTGTTGTGGATCAGCTGCTGGTAGTTGTTGACCATCCCGAGGATGCCCAGGGAGCCCATGGAAGCGAGGACGCCGAACATGTCTTCACTCTTGGTGAATTTCCCAAGGTCCAGTTTCAGCTTGACATGATACATCGCTCCGTTCTTGTTTTCGACATTGAAGCTTTCTCTGTCAGCGACGGTGATCTTGATCTTCTCGTCAGGGATGACGGCAATCGCGTAGAGGTTCTTCGATCCCCAGACCGCGCCGCCGCCACCCCGACCAAGCGCCTTTCCGGTATCGCTCATGACCGCGGCAAAGCGGACCAGATTCTTACCGCCGGAGCCGATCGCCAGGATCTGAGCCCTGTTCATGGTCTTCTTCTTCAGCAGCTCACGCGTCTCGATAGCGTCCAGCTCTGCTGTCGGCCCGGCGTCGATGAACTCAACTCCGGCGCTCGTCAGCATCAGGTAGACCGGTTTCGGTGACTTGCCGGTGATCACAAGGGCGTCGTACCCCGTTCTCTTCAGGTCCACACTCCAGCGGCCGCCTGCATTGGTGCTTCCGTAGGCACCTGTCAGGGGCGACTTGTAGTTCATGTGGATCCGGCCCGACGTGGGCATCCTTGTCCCCGTCGTGGGAGAAGTCGAGACAATAATGACATTGTCCTCCGAAAGCGGGTCAACCTGCACAAACGGGTTTGTGTATGCACCGCTCTTCAGGAGCTCCAGAAAATGCCTGCTGAGCAATGCCACTCCCAGGCCCCTGCCTCCGAAAAACCTGTGGGCGAGATCAGGGTCCAGGTTTTCAATCTCACTTCGCTTGTCGGTGAGATTGATGTGGAGAATTTTCCCCATATAGCCGGGAGGGAGGGAATGACCGTTGGAAGACATGGTGGTGATCTCCTCTGTCTCGCAGTAGACGATGTGCTCTGTTGCCGGGATCGCCTCAAAAAAATAGGCCTCTTTGTCTCATTGCTCAAAGAGGCCGATTCCAAAGACCTGTAAACAAAAGGTAACACAGGCCCGTCGCATATGCAAGCTGGGCCACAGCAGTGCAGCTGCTCTGCGGGGACTGTCTGATCTGGAGGAGAGGTCAGTATTCCTTGAGCAGCTCGAGCATTTTGCGGTCGAGCTTGTGGCCTTTGTAGTCTTCATAATTCACGTCGGCCCGTTCGCTGTTGAGGACGCCAAACGACCCTTTCAGATTCCACATGGCCTGTCCCCATCCGGCGTCTTTCCAGAGCGACAGGATGTCGCGCATCCAGCGGAGCGCGACATCATGCGGGGTCTTGTTGTAGCAGCCCCATTCACCCACATGGACCTGTACGCCTTTGTCCACCAGAGGTTGCCATCTGTCGATCAATTTGGCTTTCAGTGCGGCTTTGTTCCAGAGCTTCCCGTCGTCGCCGGGCAAAGGCCAGGTGGGAAAGTTAAACGTCTCAAATTCGTCTTTTGGCACCCATGTGGCGGTGTAGTGGGTAAGACTCATGGGATCATAGCCTCGCGTGCTCTGCATGACACCGAGATCTGCGATGCCATAGACCGGTGTCCTGCCGATATCTTTCCCATCCACGACAATCAGCCGGTCGGGATCTTCCTCTCGAATTCCCCGGACAAGCGCCTTGACGATTTCCACGTAACGGGTCTCATCTGTCATCTTGGGGGGCTCATTGATGAGGTCAAAGCTCAGTTCGGAGCTCGGGAGCCCTTTGTAGCGCCGGGCAAACAGTTTCCAGTGGTAGACCACTGCATCCAGCGCTTTCTGCATATTCTCCGGAGTGTCCTTGAACAGGTCCACAGGTTCAAGCTCACGGCCGTTGATGCAGTAGCCTGGAACGCGGTGGAAGTTGAGGTTGATGTGGACGTTGTACTTCTTGCCAAGATCAACCGCCTCGTCAATGTCTTTGAGTACATCTTCGTTGATGGAATACCAGTCGCTTGTTGAGGCCCAATTCCAATACGACATCGGGATGCGGGCGAAATTCAGTCCCCAATCCGCCATGATCTCGAAATCTTCTTCATTGAATTTCTTCCGTGGTCCTCTGCCGCCGGCCTTTTCTGTAAGGTTGAAGCCCCGGTAGCGGGGGAATTTCGGGGCAGCCTTTTCCGGAGCGTCCTGAGTCATTGAGCCAAGCCCCAAACCTGTAAGCGATACCGCTGCAAGACTGCCGGATGCCTTGATAAAATCGCGCCTCTTCATGGAGCTGTTCCCTTGTCGGTTTGGACCATGGTGGGAAATTCCGTTCATTACAATCTAGTGTGAGAATGGGCCAAAATCAATCGGACAAATCAGGCCCTCCACGGCCTGACTTCCCCTGAAACCCGGCTTACAGTGGGGGAGATCCAATGGCCGTAGATGCACAGTGGAAGCCTGCTTTCGAGATCTTTGGACGGATCTCCCAAGCGTATTCGCTTGCGGTAGACTCCGTCAACACAGTCGGCCTCCGTTGACAGTGGTCCTGCGTGTGGTTATGTTCTTTTTGTGGCTTTTTCGAATGAGAAGGCTGCTGCATCGCACAAGAGTTGAAGGCGTCATCGATGCAAAATAGTCCTGTCCGTAGTATCCTCTGCGTTCTATTCTTTTCCCTCATCAGTCCTCCCTCCCTCGCCGCACAATCGACCGATATCAGATTCGAACATCTCACCGTTGATCAGGGACTGTCTTCCAATGAAGTCACCGCGATCCTGCAAGACAGCCGGGGCTTCATGTGGTTTGGCACCGGCGGGAATGGCCTGGGCAAGTATGATGGGTACACCATGACGACCTACAAGACTGACCTTCTCGATTCAACGTCGATGTCCGGCAACTGGATCAATACACTCGTTGAGGATAGCCATGGAGACCTCTGGATCAACGCTGCCGGTACGCTCAATCGATATGACAGGGTGACCGGCAGGATTTGTCGTCGTCTCTCGGACCAGCACGTGACTTCAATGTGCGAGGACACATCTGCCGGGGTGAGCGTAGACGGCATGTGGTTCACAACTCTAGGACAAGGCATGTACCGGTATGACAGAGGACGCAATGCGTTCACGGCCTACCGGCACACTCCGAACGATTCGAACACCATCAGCAGTGACTCAGCGTTTTGTGCATTTCTCGATGCTGCAAAAACGCTGTGGGTTGGGACAGCCAAAGGTCTCAACTCCCTGGACAAGATCGGCCGACGATTTGTCCGCTACGCTTCTGGCCCGAGGACCAGTGTGTACACCGTCTTTGCGGATCCCGATCAACCGGCCAGAGCATTGTGGATAGGTGCCGATGACGGTTTGTATATGTACGACAGATCGAGCGATTCATTCTCCCGCTACCGAAATAATCTCGGAAATCCAAAACGGCATGCAGACAACGATGTACGGACGATGTATTGCGACAGGAAGGGGAGATTCTGGGTGGGAATGAAGGGAGGGATCGCCAGGTTTGATCGCTCAACACGTCAGTATGTGAGCTACCAGGGTGGACTCTGGGCGGACACGTGGGGCTATGTGAACAAGGCCTGGTCAGTTTGTGAAGACCGGGGGGGGACGATGTGGATGGTTTCGCAGTCGGGCCCACTGAGAAAGTATGATGAAAGGAAGAACGAGTGGACTCCGGTCCAGATCATGTCCGATCATGAAATCCTGTTCCACGCTCTCTGCGAAGATCGATCGGGTACTTTGTGGTTTGGTACCGTGGCCGATGCTGTCCTCAAGTTTGACAGGGCCCGCAAACCATTCTCTTTCTACACAACCATGCCTGGTGATTCGACGACTCTGAGCTCCGCAACTGTGACGGGAATCTGTGAGGATGCCTCAGGTGCGGTCTGGGTTGGCACGCTCCGTGGACTCAACAAGCTGAACCCTTCGACCGGGAAGTTTACTCGCTACAAGCATGATGACCGGAACCCGCTGAGTCTGGGCCATGACGAGATTGGGCCTATCCTGGAGGACCACGCGGGGA
>Ga0209253_10000438_pt1 | contig 35660 bp, 26 predicted proteins | sample FrelakmetBRP12BR_FD_187145 | JGI IMG/M metagenome (GOLD analysis project Ga0209253, IMG submission 187145) | Freshwater lake sediment microbial communities from the University of Notre Dame, USA, for methane emissions studies - BRP12 BR (SPAdes)... | ecosystem: Environmental > Aquatic >... | reverse complement strand
GGCGTCGTCCTGCTCAAGTTCTGGATCCACCTCTCCAAGGTGGACCAGCGGAAGCGGCTCGAGGAGATCGACCGCAATCCGCGCAAGACCTGGCGCGTGACGCGCGCCGACTGGGCCAACTTCCGCCTCTACAGCAAGTCGCACGACCTGTGGGAGCGCGTGCTGCGCGAGACGTCGTCGGGCGTGGCGCCCTGGTACGTGGTCGAGGGCAGCGACGAGCGCTACCGCAACCTCACGGTCGGCCGGATCCTGCTCGACGCGATGCAGCGGACCCTCGCGGCGAAGCAGCAGGCGCCCGCGCACGCGCTCACGCTTACGGCGCCGTCGGTGATCGACAACGTGAAGCTGATCCGCGACCTCGATCTGTCGAAGTCGCTGTCCGCGGAGCAGTACGACCGTGCGCTCGAGAAGAACCAGGGCCGGCTCGCGAAGCTGACCCGGCACCGGCGGTTCGCGCGGCGTTCGCTGATCCTCGTGTTCGAAGGCGCGGACGCCGCCGGCAAGGGCGGCGCGATCCGCCGCGTCACCGCGGCGCTGGACGCCCGGCAATACGTGACGGTTCCCATCGCGGCTCCCACCGACGAGGAACGCGCGCATCCGTACCTGTGGCGATTCTGGCGCCCGGTGCCGCCGGAAGGCGGCATCGCGATCTTCGACCGCTCGTGGTACGGCCGGGTGCTGGTCGAGCGGGTCGAGGGCCTGTGCAGCGTCAGCGACTGGATGCGCGCGTACGACGAGATCAACCAGTTCGAGGAGCAGCTGACCGACGGCGGCGCCGTCGTCGTGAAGTTCTGGCTGCAGATCAGCGCGGCGGAGCAGCTGCGCCGGTTCAGGGAGCGCGAGAAGACGTCGTTCAAGCGCTTCAAGATCACCCCCGAGGATTGGCGCAACCGCAAGCAGTGGACCGCCTACGAGACCGCCGTCTGCGACATGGTGGACCGCACGAGCACCGAGATCGCGCCCTGGACGCTCGTCGAGGCCAACGACAAGAACTACGCGCGCGTGAAGATCCTGACGACCATCGTCAAGCGGCTCGAGGCGGCCATTGGGTGAGGGCACTGCCGGCACGTTCCCGCCGCCAGCCGCGCCCGATGCGCCGGTGCCGCCCTTTCGTGCTCCTGCGTGGCTTCCGGGAGGGCACGCGCAGACGATCTGGCCGTACTTCCTGCCCCGCCCCGCGGTGCGGTACCGCCGCGAGCGCGTCGATGCGCCGGACGGCGATTTCTGGGATTTCGACTGGCTCGACGCACCGGACGCGTCGGACCGCACGCCGCTCGTCGTGCTGTTCCACGGACTCGAAGGCGGTTCGGAGTCGCACTACGCGAGGATGCTGATGGCCACGCTCGCCGCGCGCGGCTGGCGCGGCGTGATACCGCATTTCCGCGGCTGCAGCGGCGAGCCGAATCGCCTCCCGCGCGCCTACCACTCCGGCGACCACGGCGAGCTCGACGCGATGCTGGCCGCGGTGCGCGCCCGCGTCCCGGCGGCGGCGACCGTCTACGCCGTGGGCGTATCGGTCGGCGGCAGCGTGCTCGTCAACTGGCTCGGCCGGGCACGGGGCGATGCCGCGCGCTTCCTGGCCGCGGCGGCAGCGGTGTCGACACCCCTCGATCTCGAGAGCGCCGGCATCGCGATCGGCCAGGGCCTGAACCGCATCTACACGCAGAACTTCCTGAACACGCTGAAGCCGAAGAGCCTGGCGATGGCGCAGCGCTACCCTGGCCTGCTCGACGACGCGCGGATCCGGCGCGTGCGCACGATGTACGACTTCGACGACGTCGTGACGTCGCTGCTGCACGGCTTCGCCGGCGCGACGGATTACTGGCGGCGCGCGTCGAGCAAGCCCTGGCTCGCGAGCGTCGCGCTGCCGACGCTGGTGCTCAATGCCCGGAACGACCCCTTCGTCCCGTGGCAGTCGCTGCCGGGTCCCGACGCGGTCAGCCGCGACGTCCTTCTGGTGCAGCCGGACGAAGGCGGTCACGTCGGGTTCCTGACCGGACCGTTTCCCGGCAGGCTCGATTGGCTGCCGCGCCGCCTGCTAGACTTCTTCGTGCATCGCCGATAGCGTCCCCTCCACCACCTTTCCGCCAACCTGGCGCACAACCATGCCCATCGCCCTTCCCCCCGAGATCTTCAAGGCTTACGACATCCGCGGCGTCGTCGGCAAGACGCTAACGCCGACCATCGTCCATTCCGTCGGACAGGCGCTCGGCACGCTCGCGCAGGAGCGCGGGCGCGACACGCTCGTCATCGGCCGCGACGGGCGCCTGTCCGGTCCCGAGCTCGCGGCCGCGCTCGCGGACGGCATCCGCGCATCCGGCGCGAACGTCATCGACGTCGGAATGGTTGCCACACCGATGACGTATTTCGCCGCGCACCACCTCGGCACGCAGTCTAGCGTGATGGTGACCGGCAGCCACAATCCGCCCGACTACAACGGGCTCAAGATGGTCGTCGCCGGCGACACGCTGTCGGGCGCCGACATCCAGGCGCTCCGCGCGCGCATCGAGGCCGGTCGCGTCACGAGCGGCGCCGGGACGCTCTCCACCGCCGACATCGCGCCGGCTTACCTCGACCGCATCGTCGGCGACATCCGTCTCGCGCGGCCGCTGAAGATAGCGGTGGATTGCGGCAACGGCGTCGCCGGCGCGTTCGCGCCCACGCTCTTCCGGCGCCTGGGCTGCGAAGTGACCGAGATGTTCTGCGACGTCGACGGGACGTTCCCGAACCACCATCCCGATCCGTCGAAGCCGGAGAACCTGCGCGACCTGATCGCGCTCCTCGCGCAGGGCCGGCACGATCTCGGCCTCGCGTTCGACGGCGACGGCGACCGCCTCGGCGTCGTGACACGCGACGGCCACGTGATCTACCCCGACCGGCAGCTGATGCTGTTTGCCGCCGACGTGCTCGCGCGCGTGCCGGGCGCCACCGTGATCTACGACGTCAAGTCGACGCGCAACCTGAAGCCGTGGATCCTCCGTCACGGCGGCGTGCCGCTCTTGTGGAAGACCGGCCACTCGCTGATCAAGGGCAAGATGAAGGAAGTGGGCGCCGCGCTCGCGGGCGAGATGAGCGGCCACACGTTCTTCAAGGAGCGCTGGTACGGCTTCGACGACGGGCTCTATGCCGGCGCCCGGCTGCTCGAGATCCTGGCGCGCCACGACAATCCGTCGGCGGTGCTCGACGCGCTGCCCGATGCCGTCTCGACGCCCGAGCTCAACGTCGCCTGCGCCGAGGGCGAGCACCACGCGCTGGTCGCGAAGCTCGGCGAAACCGCCGAGTTCCCGGGCGCGACCGACGTGATCCGCATCGACGGCCTGCGCGTCGAGTATCCGGACGGCTTCGGTCTCGCACGCGGCTCCAACACGACGCCGGTGATCGTGCTGCGCTTCGAGGCCGACAACACGGCCGCGCTGGAGCGGATCAAGGCCGAGTTCCGGCGCGTACTCGAGGTCGCGAAGCCCGGCATCGCGCTGCCGTTCTGAGCGTTGCGAAGTGGCTGGAGCCTGTTCGCGCGATGTCCGCACGCGCGAACGGGCCCTAGTGTCCGCCGGCCCCCATCAGCGCGAGCAGCACGCCGCCCGCGACGACGCTCGCCACCTGACCCGCGGCGTTCGCGCCCATCGCGTGCATCAGCAGGAAGTTCTCGAAATCCGCCTCGTGCGCCATCCGCTGCACGACACGCGCCGCCATCGGAAAGGCGCTGATTCCGGCCGCGCCCACGAGCGGGTTGATGCGGCCGCCCGACAGGACGTTGAGGAGCTTGGCGAACAGCACGCCGGCCGCGGTGTCGACGCCGAACGCGACGATGCCGAGCACCAGGATCGCGAGCGTGCTGGGCTTCAGGAACTCGCTGCCGACCATCGTCGAGCCGATCGCGAGGCCGAGAAACAGCGTCACGACGTTGGCGATCTCCTGGGACGACGCCTTCGTCAGCCGCTCGACGGCGCCCGATTCCTTCATCAGGTTGCCGAGCATCAGCATGCCGATCAGCGGCGTCGCGAATGGCACCAGCGTACCGATCAGCAGGGTGACGATGATGGGGAACAGGATGCGCGTGCGCCGGCTGATCGTGCGCTGGCTGTAGGGCATGCGGATGCGCCGCTCCTTCTCGGTGGTGAGGAGGCGCGTGATCGGCGGCATGATGATCGGCACGAGCGCCATGTAGCTGTACGCCGCGACGGTGATCGGCCCGAGCAGGTGCGGGGCGAGGATGCCGCTCACGTAGATCGAGGTGGGGCCGTCGATCGCACCGATGATGCCGATCGACGCAGCCTCCTTGGGCGTGAAGCCGAGCGCGAGCGCGAGGATCAGCGTGAGGAAGATGCCGAACTGGCCGGCTGCTCCGAGCAGCACCATCCGGGGATTCTCGAGCAGCGGGCCGAAGTCGGTGAGCGCGCCGATGCCGATGAAGATCAGCAGTGGAAAAAGCTCGTTCCCGATCCCCATGTGGTACAGGATGCGCAACATGCCGTCGTCGGCGATCAGCGGCGACAGCGGCAGGTTGGCGAGCATGCAGCCGGCGCCGATCGGCACCAGCAGCAGCGGCTCGTAGTCGCGCGCAATGCCGAGGTAGAGCAGCGCCAGGGCGACGCCGATCATGATCAGCGATTGCGGCGTGACGTTGGCCACGCCCTGCAGCAGAAGCTCGAGCGTGTCGCCGCCGATCACCGCCTAGCCCTCCGCGAACCGGACGATCGCATCGCCGTGGCCGATGGCCTGGCCGGCGGCCACGCACACCTCGGCAATCGTGCCGGCGCGCGGCGACTTGATGCTGTTCTGCATCTTCATCGCTTCGAGCACGGCGATTTCCTGCCCGCGCGTCACGCTGTCGCCGGGCTTCACCGCCACGTCGAGAATGACACCGGGCATCGGCGCGCAGAGCATACCGGTGCCACCGCCGGCCGTCCTGCGCGTGGACGGCGGCGACGCGGCCACGCGCGGCGCGAAGGCCTTGTGGACGGCCTGCGCCGCCGACTCGGCCGGCGCCTCGCCGTCGGCCCTGCTGCGTGCGGGCGACGGCACCGCCGTGATCGCCGCCTCGGGCAGATCCTCGTCGCCTGCAAGCCGCACCTCGTAGGTCTCGCTGTCGACCACGACGTGGAACCGGTCCGCATCGAGTTCCTCGATGTCGATCGTAAAGGTCTTGCCGCGGATGTCCAGCGTGTAGCGCCGCATCACCGCCCCCCTCGCTGCCAGCTCTTGTTCTGCCGCATCCGCCCGCTCGCCAGCCAGCGCGACGCATACAGCAGACTCCCGGGCCAGTACGTGCGCATCGCGGGCGCCGCCTCGTGACGCCGCTTGGCCTTGTGCGCAAGCGTCGCAACGACGATCGCGGCGACAAGATCCGCATCCATGCCGTCGACCCGATGCACGGCGAGCGGCGGCATGCCGGCGGGCAATCCTTCGACGGCCCCGCCGCGCGCCGTCGCGGCGATCGTGTCAGAGGGCGCGGCGCCCGGCCGGGCCGCCGGTCGGTCGAAGCGCATGACGAGCGTCAGCACGCCCCAGAGCAGCGCAAGCAGGCCGAACACGATCCCCATGCCGAGCACGGTGATCTGCAGGCCCCAGCCGAGGTTGCCCAATGCGCCCCCCTGTTCGCTCGAATCCGTGTCGCCGTTACGTCGGGATCAGCCCGTGCTTCTTTGCCGGGTTCTGCTGCACCTTCGTGCGCAGCACTTCCATCGCGCGGATGAGACGCGGACGCGTCTCGCGCGGCTCGATGATCTCGTCGATCTGGCCCACGTCCGCGGCGCGGTACGGATTGAAGAACTGTTCGCGGTAGTAGGCGATCAGCTCGCGCTCGCGCGCTGCCGGGTCGGGCGCGTTCTGCACGTCATTGCGATAGAGCACGCGCACGGCCGGCTCGGCGCCCATCACGGCGATCTGTGCCGTAGGCCAGGCGAACGCGAGGTCGGTTCGCATCTGCTTGCTGCACATCGCCACATACGCGCCACCCATCGCCTTCCGCGTCACCAGCGAGATCTTGGGCACGGTCGATTCACAGTAGGCATAGATGATCTTCGCGCCGTGACGGATGACCCCTCCGTACTCCTGGTCGGTGCCGGGCAGGAAGCCGGGGCAGTCGACGAAGGTGACGAGCGGGATGTTGTAGGCATCGCAGATGCGGATGAAGCGCGAGATCTTGTCGGAGGCGTCTATGTTGAGCGCACCGGACATGTACGCCGGCTGGTTCGCCACGATCCCGATCGAGTTGCCGTCGAGACGGGCGAAGCCCACGACCGCGTTGGGCGCGTACTCGGGATGCAGCTCCATGAAGCTGTCGCGGTCGAACACCATCGCCACCACGTCCCGGATGTCGTAGGGCTCGCTCTCCACGCTCGGGATGATCGAGTTGAGCCCCTCGTCCATGCGGTCGGGCGGGTCGTAGGGGACGATGGGCGGCGGGTCCTCGTTGTTGTTCTGCGGCAGATACGCAAGCAGCCGCTTGACGGCCTCGACGCCGGCGACCTCGGTGTCGGTGGCAAGATGCGCCACGCCGCTGCGGCCCGCGTGAACGTGCGCGCCGCCGAGCGACTGGGCGGTCACGTTCTCGCCGGTCACCGCCTTGATCACGTCGGGCCCGGTCAGGAACATCGAGCTGTCCCCGGCCATGATCACGAAGTCGGTCAGCGCCGGCGAATACACGGCACCGCCCGCGCAGGGACCGAGGATCAGAGAGATCTGCGGGATCACACCGGAGGCCATCACGTTGCGCACGAAGACCTCGCCGTACGCGGCGAGGCTGCGCACGCCTTCCTGGATGCGCGCGCCGCCCGAGTCGTTGAGGCCGATCAGCGGGATGCCGCTCTGCAGCGCAAGATCCTGGATCCGGCAGATCTTGTGCGATTGAACTTCCGAGAACGAGCCGCCCAGCACCGTGAAGTCCTGCGCGAACACCGCAACGCGCCGGCCGTTGACCTTGCCGAAGCCCGTGACGATGCCGTCGCCGGGAAAGCGCTGCTTGTCGAGGCCGAACTCGGCGACGTTGTGCGTCGCGAGCTCGCCGAACTCCTGGAAAGAGCCCTGGTCGAGCAGCAGCGCCAGCCGCTCGCGGGCGGTCAGCTTGCCCCGCGCGTGCTGCTGCTCGATCCGTTTCTCGCCCCCGCCCAGCACCGCACGGCTGCGCATCGCGCGCAGCGTGGCGAGCCGGTCGCCCGTCGTCCCCTCCGCCATCCCTGCCTCCCGCTTCCGACGACCCGGCTCTGGCCGACCTGTCGCGCCGTGTATACCAACGGGCGATGCCGGAGCGCCAGAGCAATCCCGCTACCCGGCGGCGTCCGCCCGCGTTCAGGCGGCGACCCGTCGCCGTCCGAACCACTGCAGCGCGACGACCGCGCCGACCCCCGTGAGCCCGATCAGGTCGGCCGCCGGCGCCGGATAGACGAGCAGCAGGCCGCACGCAATGAGCGCCCAGCGCTCGACCTGGCCGCACGCGCGCAGCAGCCACTTCTGCGCGCCGGCCGCGAGCGCGCCAATCCCGATGCACGCGGTGAGCGCAATCCACGCGACGTGCAGCCACGAGCCGTCCCTCGGCATCTTGAGCAGCAGCCCGACGCCATCGGGATCGAGGACGAACACGAACGGCACGACGAACGCGGGAAGCGTGTATTTCCACGCCTGCAGCGTGGTCCGGTAGGGGTCGCCACCGGTTATCGCCGCGGCCGCGAACGGCGACAATGCGGTCGGCGGCGAAACCTCGGAGAGCACCGCGTAGTAGAAGATGAACATGTGCGCCGCAAAATCGGGGACGCCGAGTTTGGTGAGTGCGGGCGCGGCGATCACCGCGCAGATGATGTAGCTCGCCGTGACCGGCACGGCGAGGCCGATGACCCAGACGATCAGCGCCGTGTAGAGCGTCGTCAGGAGCAGGCTTCCCCCGGCGTAGGAGATCACGATCGCGCTGAACTTGAGGCCGAGACCGGTCTTGGCGACGACGCCGACGATGATACCGGCGGCCGCGCAGGTCGCGGCGACGTTCAGCATCTGCCCGGAGCCGTCGCGCAGCGCGTCCACGACCTTGCGCCATCCCATCGCGGTGTCGCGGCGCATGAACGACACGCCGAATGTGACGACGGTCGCCCAGAACACCGCGAGCATCGGGGAGAAGCCCCAGACCATGAACGCGACGATCGCGATCAGCGACACGAAGTGGTACCAGTATCGCTTCGTCAGCAGGGCAAGCTGCCCCTCGACGGCGATGGCCACATCGGGCAGCCCGAACTTGCGCGTGTCGAGCTCGACCATCAGGAACAGCGACAGATAGTAGAGAAGTGTGGGCACCGTCGCCATCAGCAGCACGTCGAGATAGCTGATCTTCAGGAACTCGGCGATGAGGAAGGCCGCGGCGCCCAGCACGGGGGGCGAGATGATCGCGCCCAGGCCTCCCGCTGCGAGCAGGCCGCCTGCCGCCTCCTTGCCGTAGCCGGCGCGCTGCAGCATCGGGTAGGCGACGGAGCCGATCGTCACGGTCGTCGCGACACCGGATCCCGACGGCCCGCCCAGCAGGAACGAAGCCAGCACGACCGTGCGCCCCGCCCCGCTGTGCCGGCTGCCCATCGCCGCGAAGCTCCAGTCGAGATAGAACTTGCCGGCGCCCGAGTGCTGCAGGAACGCGCCGTAGATCGTGAACAGGATGATGAGCGACGACGACACGTCGACGGCGGTGCCGAAGATGCCTTCGAGCGTCTGGTACATGAAGCCCGACAGGCTGGCGACGTCGTAGCCGCGGTGCGCCCACTGCCCGGGCAGCCACGGGCCCAGGAAGCCATACGCGAGGAACAGCCCGATCACGAACAGCATGATCCAGCCCGACGTGCGCCGGACCGCCTCCAGCACGAGCAGCACGAACGCGGCGCCGAAGAACACGTCGGCCCGGCTCGGCAGCGTGTTCCGGTCCCAGATGTCGTCGCCGCCCGCGAGCAGATAGACGATCGTCGCCACACCGAGCGCGGCGCAGACGACATCCCACCACATCAGCCGGTTGCGGTAACGGGCGGCGATCGGGAACAGCAGGAAGACGAGCAGCAGCGTCCACCCGACGTGGACGGGACGCAGCACCTGCGCCGGGACGATCTCGAGAGCGGCGTAGAGGTGGAACAGCGACATGCCGACGAGCAGCGCCGTCGTCAGGCGCGCGAGCCAGCCGCGGTAGCGGTTGGTCGCCCCCTCCTCCTCCTCGATGTACGTCGCCGCCCGCTGCAGGCGGTCCTCGGCGACGGTTTCGGCCGCTGCGACGCGCGTTTCCTGTCCAGCGGGGTGCGCCATCGTGCGCTCCGGGGAACGTGGCGCGCGCTACGGTCGCGCGCGCAATGTTGTCATTTCACTTTGATGCCCTGCTCCTCGAGGTACTTCTTCGCGCCCGGATGGAACGGGATCGGCGAGCCGAGCGGCTGGCTCTTGAGCTCGATGTTCTTCGCCTCCATGTGCACGGCGACGAGCTCCGCCTTCTTCTCGAACAGCGTCTTGACGATGTTGTACGCCATCTGGTCGCTCATCTTGTCGCTGGCCACGAGGATGTTCCAGACGTCGACTTCCGCATTTGCCTTGTCCTGCCCGGGATAGGAGCCGGCCGGGATGACGCTCTTCACGTAGAGCGGCCCGTACTTCTTGTTCATCGCGTCGACCGCCTCGTCGTGGTCGATCAGCTTGAGCTTGATTCCGGGCGTGGCCGCGAGATCGGTGACCGCCGCGGTCGGCACCCCCCCGACCCAGAAGAAGGCGTCGATCTTCCGGTCCTTGATCGCGTTGACCGATTCCGCGGCGCCGAGCCGCTCCTGCTTGATGTCCTTCTTGCCGTCGATGCCCACGGCCTCGAGCACGCGAAACGCCATGATTTCCGTGCCGCTGCCGGGCGAACCGGTCGACACGCGCTTGCCCTTGAGGTCGGACAGCTTGCTGATGCCGGTGCCCTCGGTCGTCACCACGTGCATCTTGTTCGGGTAGAGCACCATCAGCGTCCGGACGTCGACCTTGCCGTCCTTGAACTTGTCGAGCCCTTCGTAGGCTTCCCAACCCGCGTCGGCCATCGAGAACCCGACTTCCGACTTGCCGGCGTTGATGAGCTTCAGGTTGTCGACAGAGCCGCCGGTGACCTCGGCCGTCGCCTGCAGCCCCGGGACGTACTTGGACAGGACGTTGGCCATGCCGCCGCCCAGCGGGTAATAGACGCCACCGGTGCCGCCCGTCGTGATCGATATCCGGTTCTGCTGCTGCGCGGCGACGGGCAGGGCCAGCATCAGCGCCGCCGCGCCCGCTGCAATGGTCGCGAGTTGCACGAAGGGTGTACGCAGGAAACGCATCGAGTCCTCCAGGGTGAATGGCGCCGCCGGCGCCCTGACGCACACAGCACGCGTCCGGGCCCGCCCGAATCCGGTCAATTCTAATCGAAAAGCCGTCGCCGGCGCAGTCACCCGGCGCCCGCGAGATCCGGCCGCGGCGCCTTCCGCTCGAGCGTGCTGACGCGTGTCGGGAACGATCCCTGCTTGCGATCGAGGAAGTAGTTGCGCAGCGTGCGGCCGATCGTGCGGAACGCCATCTCCTCCCACGGAATCTCGTCCTCGCCGAAGAGGCGCACCTCGAGGCTCTCCGGCCCCGGGCCGAATTCCAGATCGAGGAGCCGCGCGCGGAACACCATGTAGATCTGGCTGATCTGGGGCAGGCTGATCATCGTGTACAGGTCGCCCACGACGACCCGCGCGCTCGCTTCCTCGAGCGTCTCGCGCACCGCGCCGGCGACGACGGTCTCGCCGTTCTCGAGAAAGCCCGCGGGCAGCGTCCAGAGCCCGTGCCGCGGCTCGATCGCGCGGCGGCACAGCAGGACCTTGTCGTCCCACTCGGGCAGGCAGCCCACGACGATCTTCGGGTTCTGGTAGTGGATCGCCCCGCAGGCGCCGCAGACGTAGCGCGGCAGGTTGTCGCCTTCGGGGATGCGCAGCTCGATGCGGTCGGAGCCGCACGCGCTGCAGAACTTCATGGCCGGTGAAGCCGGACTCGTCATCGGTTCGATTATCGCAGAACGGGAGCTTTCCACGCGGGTGCAGCACAGGTACGATCGGGGGCTCGCGTGCCCGTCCCGGCGCCGCCGCATTCCCCGCTCCATTTCCGGAAAGCAGAGACCATGGCGCACCGCACGCTGCTCCCCGAAGCCGTCGACCGTTACCTCGCCACCGCGGTCACGCCGGAATCGCCGATACAGCAGCGCCTCCGCGCGGAGACCGCGGGCCTTCCCGAGGCCGGCATGCAGATCGGCGCCGACCAGGGCGCGCTGCTCGCGTTCCTGATCCGGCTCGTCGGCGCGCGCAACGCAATCGAGGTGGGGACGTTCACCGGCTACAGCGCGCTCGCGGTCGCCGGCGCCCTGCCACCGGACGGCCGGCTCGTCTGCTGCGACGTCAACGCGCAGTGGACGGCGATCGCTCGCCGCTACTGGGCCGAGGCCGGTGTCGCCGACCGGATCGACCTGCACCTGCGGCCCGCGCGGGAAACGCTCTCCGAGCTGCTGCGGCAGGGTCGCGCCGGGGATTTCGATTTCGCGTTCATCGATGCCGACAAGACCGGCTACGACGGCTACTACGAAGCCTGCCTCGAGCTGCTCCGGCCGGGCGGGCTGATCGCCATCGACAACGTGCTCTGGAGCGGCACAGTGGCCGATCCTTCCGACCTGAAGCCCGACACGGTGGCCCTGCGCGCCATCACGGCGAAGATCCGCGACGATTCGCGCGTCGACGCGTGCCTGCTCAGCGTCGGCGACGGCGTGCTGCTGGCGCGCAAGCTTTGACCGGTCGCGCGCGCCACCTTAGGGCAGCTTGACCTGTCCGGCTGAAGCCGGACCCACGTCCCCGGTCTACAGCCGCAGGAACTGCTCGCGGTAGTACTTGAGCTCCGCGATCGATTCGTAGACGTCGGCCAGCGCCTCGTGCTTGCCCTCCTTGGGCACGCCTTTCATCAGGTCGGGCTTCCACCGCCGCACGAGCTCCTTCAACGTCGAGACGTCCAGGTTGCGGTAGTGGAAATGGTCCTCCAGCACGGGCATCCAGCGCGCGAGGAAGCGCCGGTCCTGGCAGATCGAGTTGCCGCACATCGGCGAGGCCTTGGCCGGAACGTGCTCGTTCAGGAACGCGAGCGCCTCGCCTTCGACGGCCGCCTCGTCCCGCAGCGACGCCTTGACCCGATCGATCAGGCCCGAGCGGCCGTGCGTGCCTTGGTTCCAGGCATCCATGCCGGCGAGCACGACATCGCTCTGCCGGACGACCCAGACCGGCGCTTCGGCGACGGTATTGAGATCGCCGTCCGTCACGACCAGCGCAACCTCGATGATGCGGTCCGTGTCCGGCTTCAAGCCGGTCATCTCCATGTCGATCCAGATCAGGCGGCTGGCGTCTTGGGGCATTGCGAATTCGCGTAGAATTGACCGCCCATTCTCGCACACTCCATCGGGCGCGCCTGCCGCGCTTCCAAGTCCGTCTTGACCGCACAGGCCTTCACCGTCGTATTCGTCGCCGCGCTCGCGGTGTCGCTCGCGCTGCGGCTCTGGCTCGTCCGCAGGCACATGGCGCACGTCGCGGCGCACCGCGACGCGGTGCCGCCGGCCTTCGCCGATCGCGTCAGCCTGTCCGCGCACCAGAAGGCCGCCGACTACACGGTCGCACGGGTACGGCTCGGCGTGGCGGAGATGCTCGTGGAGACGACGCTGCTGGTCGCGCTCACCCTCGGCGGCGGCCTCGCCGTGCTGGTGGCCTGGACCGACGTCCTGCCGACGGGAGGACTGGGACGCGACCTCGCGCTCATCGTGGCCGTTGCGCTGATCTCGGGCATCGTCGGCCTGCCGTTCTCGTACGTGCAGACCTTCGGCATCGAGGCCAGGTTCGGCTTCAACCGCACGACGCGCGCGCTCTGGGTGGCCGACCTCGCGAAGGGCGTCCTGATCGGCGCGGCGCTGGGGTTGCCGTTCGCCGCGCTGGTGCTCTGGCTGATGGGTGCAGCGGGGCCGCTGTGGTGGATCTGGGCGTGGGCCGTCTGGGTCGGTTTCCAGTTCCTGCTGCTCGCGCTCTACCCGACCGTGATCGCGCCGCTGTTCAACAAGTTCTCGCCGCTGCCCGCGGGCTCGGCGCGCGACGCAATCGAGGCGCTGCTCGCGCGCTGCGGTTTCGCGGACCGCGGACTCTTCGTGATGGACGGCTCGAAGCGCTCGAGCCACGGCAACGCCTTCTTCACCGGCTTCGGGCGCGCCAAGCGCATCGTCTTCTTCGACACGCTGCTCGCGCGCCTCGCGCCCGACGAGATCCAGGCCGTGCTGGCGCACGAGCTCGGTCATTTCAAGCTGAAGCACGTGCTGAAGCGCATGCTGTGGATGGGCGCGGTCTCGCTCGCCTTCCTCGCGCTCCTCGCCTGGCTGGCCGCGTCCCCCTGGTTCTACGAAGGGCTCGGCGTGCCGCCCGCGCAGGACCGGCCGGGCGTCGCGCTGCTCCTGTTCTTCCTCGCGCTGCCGGCGTTCACGTACGTGCTCGCCCCGATTTCGTCGTTCTACTCGCGGCGGCACGAGTTCGAGGCGGACGCCTTCGCCGCGAAGAACGCATCGGCGGCATCCCTCGTCCATGCGCTGGTGAAGCTGTACGAGGACAACGCGGCGACGCTGACGCCGGATCCCGTCTACTCCGCGTTCCACGATTCGCATCCCCCGGCCGCGGCGCGCATCGCGCGGCTCGAGACCGCCTGAACTTCGCACACCCGGCAGGAGATTCCAGCATGCCACGACACTTCACGATTCTCGTCGCCGCCGCGCTGCTCGCCACACTCGGGCCCGCCGTCGCGCAGGCGCCCGCCGCGCCGGCCAAGGCGGCCGATGCCAAGGCGGGCAAGGCGTTCGTCGACCGCGACTGCATCGGGTGCCACGCCCAGAAATTCGCCGGCGATCCCGACCAGATGTATCGACGTCCGGACCGCCGCGTGAAGACGTCGGCACAGCTGCTCGCGCAGGTGCAGGCATGCAACGCGAATCTCGGGAAGGGCTACTTCCCGGAGGAGGAGGAGCACATCGCCGCCTACCTCAACCTCGAGTTCTACCACTTCAAGCCGTGACCGGCGCCGGCAGCAATCGTACGGGCGAGCCCCGGCTCGCGCTCGCCGCGATGCACTGCGAGCCGCGCGCGCCGCGGCTGCCCGCCGACGCATTGACCGAACGGCTGCGCGCGCTGCCCGGCTGGACGCATTCCGGCGACGCGATCGAGAAGACCTTCCGCTTCGCCAACTACGAGCGCACGATCGCGTTCGTGAACGCGGTCGCAGCCGTCGCGCAACGCGAGGACCACCACCCGGACCTCGCCGTGCACTACGACCGCTGCGTCGTCGCCTGGTCGACGCACAGCGCTGGAGGCGTCACGCTGAACGACTGCATCTGCGCCGCCAAAGTGGAAGCGCTCGCGGCGTGACCGGGCTCGAAGGCGGTCTCGTCACGGCCAGCCGCCGCCGGCACTACGCCGTGTTGCTCGACAGCGGCGAGACGCTCGAATGCCTGCTGAAGGGCCGCGGCACGACGCTCGCCTGCGGCGACCGCGTGCACGTCGCGCGGGTCGCGGGCGGCGGGTCGATCGAGTCCGTCCTGCCACGCACCACACTCCTCTACCGCTCCGACGCGTTCAAGGAAAAGCTGCTCGCGGCGAACGTCACGCAGGTGGTCGGCGTCGTCGCGCCGGACCTCGCGGTCGACGAGGAACTCGTCAATCGCTGGATGATCGCCGCCGAAGCGCAGGGCTGCCGCTTCGTGCTCGTCGCCAACAAGGCGGACAAGCCCGACTTCAGCGCCCTCGTCGCGCGGCTCGCGCCGTTCGCGGCGCTCGGCTACACGGTCGTGCCCATGTCGGCCAAGCGCGACGTCGGGCCGCTCCTGCCCCTGCTGCGCGGCCAGCGCACCGTGCTCGTCGGCCAGTCGGGGATGGGGAAGTCGACGATCCTCAACGCCATCGCGCCCCATGCCATGGCGAAGACGGCGGAGATCTCGACGGCGCTCCTGACCGGCCGCCACACGACGTCGCAGTCGACGCTGTACCCGCTGCCGGCGGACCAGGGCGGCGGCTGGGTCGTCGACTCGCCGGGGCTCAAGGTGTTCGGCCTCGCCCACGTCGCGCCGGAGACGATCGAGGAAGCCTTCGTCGAGATCCGGCCGCTGCTCGGCCGCTGCCGATTCCGCGACTGCCGGCACGATCGCGAGCCCGGCTGCGCGGTGTGGCAGGCCGTCGAGGCGGGAAAGGTCGCGCCGCATCGCGTCGCGCTGATGCGGACGTTGATCGCCGCAAGTCACGCGGCGCGGGCGCCGGGGCGCTAGCGCGCCGCGCGAAACAGCGCTGCGGGACGGCCTTGCCCGAGGCCGCCCGACCCGTCGGCGGCAGGGGCGATGCGTCCGAGAGCTACGGCGCCCAGTTCGCGAGCGTGAGGAGCAGCATCAGCAGCAGCCACAGGACCAGCGCGCGCCACACGAGCCCGACCGCGCTCGGCAGCAGGTCGGCGTCGGGCAGCTCGCCCAACCCGAGCTCGGGCCGGAACTCGGGCTCCGCGCCCGCGACCGGCAGCGGGCCGCCCAGCAGCACACCCAGCGCGCCGCCGCCGCTGGCGAGCACGATGCCCGCGTGCTCGCCCCCTTCCTGCGTGGCCCACGCCTTCGCCTGCGTGCGCCAGCAGAAGGCGGCATCCTCGAAGTCGCCGACGATCGCGAACGACAGCGCAGTGAGCCGCACGGGAATCCAGTCGAGCAGCCACAGCAGCCAGCGCGCGGGGCCGCCGAAGACCGCGCGGGCCTGCGCCATCGGCGTCGTCTCGGCCCCGCGGACGTCCTCGCGCCACTCGTCGGCGAGGAGCGCCGCCGCGCGGTAGAGCAGCGCGCCCGCCGGCCCCGGCAGCACCGTGAACCAGAAGAGCGCGGCGAACACCTGCCGGTACGAATCCAGCAGCCCGCGCTCGATCGCGAGCTTCGCGACCTCGCCGCTCGACAGCTCGGAGGTCGCGCCGCCGCGCCACGCGGCCAGCGCGCGCCGCGCACGGCCGAGGTCGCCGGCCTTGAGCGCCTCCTGCACGTCGGCGTACACGTGGCTGAAGCGGCGGAATCCCATGAGCACGTAGAGCGCCACGATGTTCCACGCGAGGCCCAGCAGCGGGTGCAGCGCGTCGAGCGCGAAGAAGATGCCGACCGCGACCAGCACCGGCGGCAGCACCGTGACCGCCGTCGCGATCGCGCCCTGCTGCGCGGATCCGGCATTGAGCTTGCGCTCGACCGCGCGCGCGTACCGGATGAACAGCTGCTCGAGCGCCGCCCGCCAGCGCAGGGCGCGCCACTGCTCGAGGCCGAGCGCGGCGAGGACCGCGATGAGGTTCATCGGTGCCGGAGCTCCGTCCTCACGTCTTCAGCTCCTCGCGGTCGCGGTACTGCTCCAGCGCGTCGGGGTTGGCCAGCGCCTCGATGTTCTTCACCTCGAGCCCGTGCACGACGTTGCGCACGGCGAGCTCGACGATCTTGTTGCTCTTGGTGCGCGGGATGTCGGTCACCTGCAGCACCTTGGCCGGCACGTGGCGCGGCGTCGTGCTCGCGCGGATGTGCTGCTTGATCCGGTCGACGAGCGCCTCGTCCAGCGTCATGCCGTCCTGCAGGCGGACGAAGAGCACCACGCGCACGTCGCCGGCTTCGCCCGGCGGCCAGTCCTGTCCGATCACCAGGCTCTCGACCACTTCGGGGAGCTGCTCGACCTGCCGGTAGATCTCGGCGGTGCCGATGCGCACGCCACCCGGGTTGAGCGTCGCGTCCGAGCGCCCGTGGAAGATCATTCCGCCGCGCACCGTCAGCTCGACGTAGTCGCCGTGGCACCAGACGCCGGGGAAGCGCTCGAAGTAGGTCGCCAGGTACTTCGCGTCGCCGGGGTCGTTCCAGAACCGCACCGGCATCGACGGGAATGGCGCCGTGCACACGAGCTCACCCTTCCGCTGCGCTCCGGCGGGAACCGGTCGGCCGTCGTCGTCCCAGACGTCGACCTGCATGCCGAGGCCGCGGCACTGCAGCTCGCCACGCCACACCGGCAACGTCGGGCAGCCGAGGGCGAAACAGGAGACGATGTCGGTGCCGCCGGCGATCGACGACAGGCAGAGGTCGCTCTTCACGCACTGGTACACGTAGTCGAAGCTCTCGGGCGCGAGCGGGCTGCCGGTCGAGAAGATCGTCCGCAGGTGCGCGAGCCCGAAGTCCTTGCACGGGACGACGCCGATCTTCTTGGCGTGGTCGATGTACTTGGCCGAGGTCCCGAAGTGCGTCATCCGCTCGGCCTCGGCGAAGGCCCACAGGACCTTGCCGCGCTCGATGAACGGCGAGCCGTCGTAGAGCAGCAGCGTCGCGCCGGCGCCCAACGCCGACGCGAGCCAGTTCCACATCATCCAGCCGCAGGTCGTGAAGTAGAACACCCGGTCGCCGGGCTTGACGTCGCCGTGCAGCAGGTGCTCCTTGAGATGCTGCAGCAGCGTCCCCCCGGCGCCGTGGACGATGCACTTCGGCTCGCCGGTCGTTCCCGACGAGAAGAGGATGTAGAGCGGATGGTCGAACGGCAGCCGCACGTAGTCGATCGGCCCGGCCGCGTGCGGGGCCAGGAAGGCTTCCCAGCCGACGGCGCCGCGAACCGCGCCGGCATCCTGCGGCCGCTGTCCCGTCGCTTCGAGGTAGGGGATCACGACCACGCGCTCGACGGTCGGCAGCCTCGCGACGATCGCCGCCACCTTGTCGCCGATCGGCAGCGCCTTGCCGTTGTACCAGTAGCCGTCGACGACGAAGAGCACGCGCGGCTCGATCTGGCCGAAGCGGTCGAGGACGCCCTGCACGCCGAAATCCGGCGAGCACGACGACCAGATCGCGCCGAGGGAGGTCGCGCCCAGCATCGCGATCACCGCCTCGGGCAGGTTCGGCAGGTACGCCGCGACACGGTCGCCCGCTGCCACGCCCTGCGCCTTCAGCGCGGCGGCGACGCGCGATGCCCCCGCGACCAGCTCCGCGTGCGTGACGCGGCGCGAGAGCTTGTCCTCGCCGCGGAAGACCAGCGCATCGCGGTCGTCCGCGCTTGCGCGACGCGCGAGCAGGTTCTCGGCGAAGTTGAGTCGCGCGTCGGGAAACCACTTCGCGCCGGGCATGCGCGTCGGATCGACCAGCGTGCGCTCGCCGCGGGTGCCGATGATGCCGGCGTAGTCCCAGAGCGCGCGCCAGAACGCCTCGCGCTCCTCGTTCGACCAGCGCCAGAGCGCCGCGTAGTCGGGGAAAGGCCGGCCGGTTCCCGCCGCCACCCTGCGCGCGAACTCGGTGATGTTCGCCTGCGCGATGCGGTCGGGCGGCGGCTGCCACAGCAATGCGTCGGTGGTCATCGTGCTCTTCCGTGTCGTGCGCCGCGTCCGGTCGGCATCGTCAGCCCGCGCCGGACGCCGCCGCGCGGCTTCCGTCCAGCGCCCGCAACGGCGCGGCAACCGACTCCGGCAGCGGCACGCTGCGGCCGCTCGCGAGGTCGATCCAGACCATCTTCGCGGCACCCTCGGCGTACTTCCTGCCGTTCATCCAGATTTCGTAGTAGCTGCCCACGCTCGTGCGGCCCGGGTCCCCGAGATACATCCGCACCTCGATCTCGCCCGGATAGACGAGCGGCTCGAGGAACGTGCAGCTCGCGTTGACGATCACCGGGCCCGCCGTCCCCTGATAGGGTTCCCGGTCCGGGTCCAGCCCGTAGATCCACTCGATGCGCGCCTGCTCGAGGTAGCGGAAGTACACCGTGTTGTTCACGTGGCCGAGCATGTCCATGTCGCCCCAGCGGATCGGCTGGCGCGACGTGTGGACGAGCATCCGCGGTTTCTGGGTCACGGCGTTCCCTCCGCCGCCAATCCGCCCTCGGCGGGACCGGCGCCGTCGCGGCGCATCGCGGCCGCGGTGAGCTCGGCGATGTCGCGCACCGCGATCTCCCCCTCCTTGCCCAGCGCCGACACGCCGTCGGCCATCATCACCGCGCAGTAGGGGCACGCGGTCGCGATGACGCGCGGCGCGTGCGGCAGCGCCTGCTCGACCCGGGTGACGTTGATCCGCTTGCCGATCGATTCCTCCAGCCACATCCGCGCCCCGCCGGCCCCGCAGCACATCGCCTTCTCGCGCGCGAGGCCGAACTCCAGCGGGACGTCCCGCGCGAGATCGCGCAGGATCCGGCGCGGGGCCTCGAACTCGCCGTTGTGGCGACCGAGGTAGCACGGCTCATGATAGATCACGCGCTCGACGTTCGGGTCGAGCCGGATCCGGCCCGCGGCGACGAGCTGCGCGATGAGCTGCGTGTGGTGGAGCACCTCCCAGCGGCCGCCGAAGGCCGGGAACTCGTTCGAGAGCGAGTTGAAGGCGTGCGGGTCGCAGGTGACGATCCGCGTGACGCCCAGTCCGTTCAGCGTCCCGGTCAACGTCGCCGCCAGCTGCTGGAACAGCATCTCGTTGCCCGCGCGGCGCACGCACTCGCCGGTGGACGTCTCGGCCGCGCCGAGGATCCCGAACTTCACGCCGGCCTGCTGCAGGATCTGCACGAACGCGCGGGCAACCTTCTGTCCGCGCGGGTCGAACGACTCGGCCGAGCCGACGTAGAACAGCCAGTCGAGCCCGCGCATCTGCTCCGCGCTGTCGACGATCGGCACGCCGAGGCCGTCGGCCCAGCTGCCGCGCGTGTCGGCCGGGAGCCCCCAGGGGTTGCTCTGCGACTCGTAGGCTTCGAAGACCGCCTTGAGCTCGTGCGGGAACTCGCCGTCCATCAGCACGCGGTGCTGGCGCATCCGGAAGAACCGCGGCAGGTGCTCGAGCTCGATCGGGCACGCCGCCTCGCAGTAGCCGCAGGTCGTGCACGCCCACAGCGTGTCCTCGCCGATGACGTCGCCGACGAGCGGCGGCAGCGCATCCTCGGCGGCGTCGGCCGCGAGGATCTGCTCGCGCTTCTCCAGCAAGTGCCGCTTGAGGCTGTCGTTGACCCACTTCATCGACAGCGGCTTGCCCGTCAGGAACGTCGGGCAGGCGTCCTTGCAGCGACCGCACTCGGTGCAGGTGAACGCGTCGAGGCCGTCCTTCCACGTGAGGTCCTTCGCGGTGCGCACGCCGACGCGCATGGCTTCCGCGTCCGCGCCGTCCGCCATCATCTTCTCCAGATCGACGAACGGCACGGTGTTCGCCGGGCTGCCGCGGCGGAAGAACAGCGCGGGCAATGCGGTCACGATGTGGAAATGCTCGCCGGTGGGCAGCAGGACGAGAAAGGCGAACACGACGACGAGCTGCGTCCAGTACGTCAGGTGGTAGCCCGCCGCGAGGGCCGCGGGCGAGAGCCCCGCCAGCGCCGCGGCGACGCGGCTGCCGGCGAACGCGTAGTCGCGCTCGTGCGCGATGCCAGGCGTGCTCCCGGCGTAGAGCGCGAACCGGAAGCCGTCGAACAGCAGGTCGGTGATCATGATCGCGAGGATCAGCGACAGGATCAGCAGCGCCTCGCGGTTGGCTTCCAGCCGCTTCGGCCGCAGCACGTAGCGCCGCCAGAACGCGTAGGCGAGCGCGCCCAGCACGGCGATCTCGACGCCGTCCTTGAACGCCGCGAACCATCCGCCGGCCGCGCCCGGCCACACGAACGGCTCGTGGTAGCCGATGACGATCAGCTGCAGCTTGCGCGCGAGCAGCGCCATGAAGCCGAGGAAGATCACCGCGTGCATGACGCCGGGCTTCCAGTCCCGGCGGATCATCCGCGACTGGAGAAAGCCGTTGGTGACGACCGCCATCAGCCGGGCGCCGGGATGGTCCCAGCGCACCTCGGGCGCGAGGTGCGCGACGATGCGGAGCTTGCGCGCGGCGAGATAGCCGAACCCCGCGAACGCGACGAGCATCAGCAGCGTAATCCCGAGGGGGCTCATCGGCGGATCCGGTCGTTGCGCGCAGGCGCGAGGCCCCGCGTGCGCTCTCTGCCGGGGCCCGCGCATTATACAATTCGATTCTCCGGCGCGCGCCGCAAGCAGGGATCCCCATCGTGGAACGCGAAGTGATGGAATACGACGTCGTGATCGTGGGCGGCGGCCCGGCAGGGCTCGCCGCGGCGATCCGCATCAGGCAGCGCGCGGCGGAAGCCGGCAAGGAGGTGAGCGTCGTCGTGCTGGAGAAGGGGTCCGAGCTCGGCGCGCACATTCTCTCCGGCGCCGTCATGGACCCGCGGTCGCTCACCGAGCTCGTCCCCGACTGGAAGGAGCGCGGCGCGCCGCTCGCGACGCCCGTGAGCGAGGACCGCTTCTACCTCCTCACGCAGTCGAAGGCGATCTACAACCCGCACTGGCTGCTGCCGGACTGCTTCATCAACGACGGGTGCTACATCGTGAGCCTCGCCAACGTCGTCCGCTGGCTCGGGCGCGAAGCCGAGGCACTGGGCGTCGAGGTCTTCGCCGGCTTCGCGGCCGCCGAGGTCCTCTACGACGACAAGGGCGCGGTGCGCGGCGTGGCCACCGGCGACATGGGCGTCGGCCGGAACGGACAGCCGACCGCGAATTTCCAGCGCGGCGTCGAGCTCGCCGGAAAGTACACGCTGTTCGCGGAAGGCGCGCGCGGCCACCTCGGCAAGGACGTGATCGCGCGCTACCGGCTCGACGAGGGTCGCGATCCGCAGACGTGGGGCATCGGGATCAAGGAGCTGTGGGAGGTCGACGCGGCGAAGCACGTGCCCGGGCTCGTGCTGCACAGCGCCGGCTGGCCGCTCGACCGCGCGACCTACGGCGGCGGCTTCATGTATCACATGGAGGACCGGCAGGTTTCCGTCGGCCTGGTCGTCGGGCTGGGCTACGCCAACCCGTGGCTCGAGCCGTTCCAGGAGTTCCAGCGCTACAAGACGCACCCGGCGCTCCGTGCGTTCCTCGACGGCGGCAAGCGGATCGCCTACGGCGCGCGCGCGATCAACGCGAGCGGCCTGCAGTCGCTGCCGAAGCTCGCGTTCCCGGGTGGCGCCCTCCTCGGCTGCAACGCCGGCTTCCTGAACGCGCCGCGCATCAAGGGCTCGCATGCCGCGATCAAGTCGGGGATGCTGGCGGGCGACGCGACGTTCGAGGCGGTGGCGGCCGGCCGGGCGCACGACGAGATCAAAGCGTATCCGGCGGCCTTCGAGGCGTCGTGGCTCCACGACGAGCTGCACCGCGCGCGCAATTTCAAGCCGTATCTCGACCGCGGCCTCCTCACCGGCGCGGTGCTCTGGGGCATCGACCAGCTCGTCTTCCGCGGCCGGGCGCCGTGGACGCTGCACCGGCGGCAGGCCGACCACGAGAAGCTCCTGCCCGCAGCCGAATGCGTGCCGATCGATTATCCGAAGCCGGACAACGTCCTGACGTTCGACAAGCTGTCGTCGGTGTTCCTGTCGAACACCAGCCACGAGGAAGACCAGCCGGCGCATCTGCAACTGCGCGATGCCTCGGTGCCCGTCGACGTCAATCTCGCGCTGTACGACGGGCCCGAGCAGCGCTACTGCCCCGCGGGCGTCTACGAGTTCGTCGCCGCGGAGGACGGCGCCGGCAGGCGCCTGCAGATCAACGCGGCGAATTGCGTGCACTGCAAGACCTGCGACATCAAGGATCCGCGGCAGAACATCCGATGGGTCACGCCGGAGGGCGGCGGCGGCCCCAACTACCCGAACATGTAGCTTGGAGCGCCAAGGCAAAAAAGGGCCCCCTCGGCGGAGGCCCTTTCCAATTCGACCCCCGGGAAGGGGTCTGCGCCCCTTCCCTGGCGGACGACTTACTTGATCGGCAGCTTCTTGCCTTCGATGCCGGCCATCCTGACGAGCTTCAACTCGAGCACGCCGCCATCATACTTCGCTTCGCACTTCGCTTCGTCGAGCGCGTGCGGCAGCATGAAGCTCCGATAGACGTTGCCATAGTAGCGCTCGCTGCGCAGCACCTTGTCGCCTTCCTTCTTTTCCCACTCACGCTTCACTTCGCCGGTGATCGTGACTTGATCGCCTTCGATTTCGACGTTGATGTTCTCCTTCTTCATGCCCGGCATTTCCGCATGCACGAGGTAGCCGTCCTTCGTTTCGGCCACGTCCAGCTTGATCGTGATCGGCGTGCGGGGGCCTTCCCGGCGAACGGGCTTGAAGAACCCGCGGAACAGATCATCCATCCCTGTGTCGATTTCGAGGAAAGGATCATAGGTTACGAGGTTGGTCATGATTTGCTCCTTCCAACTGCTGCCACCTTGGCTTGGGCCCCGAGCCCTCGGGACCCTACCCGATGTTGATTTTGCTCCCTCCCCCGGCCATTGCAACAGGGCGCGTTGACCCCGATCAACCAGCTGCGCAATAACGCGCCTGTGCGGGATTCCGAGGGCCATGCGGCCCTTCGTCCGGGACAGCTCCCCGTCCCGATCGCGAATACCCGTGCGGAGGCTCTCTACGGCTCGCCCCACAGCCAGGCGGCCCCGCGCACCCCGCTCGAATCTCCGTGCACGTTGCGCGCGAGCCGCGTGTCGACCCGGTCCGAGAACACCCATGGCCCCCACAGTCGCGGCACGTTCGCGTACAGCCGCTCGATGTTGGACATTCCGCCGCCGAGGACGATCACGTCGGGATCGACGATGTTGATCACGTGCGCGAGCGCCCGGGCGAGCCGCTCCTCGTAGCGCGCGAGCGCGGCCGCGCACGCGGCGTCGCCCCTCGCCGCGCGGGCGACGATGTCGCGGGACTTCGCCGGCTCGCCGGTGGCGCGCAGGTAGTCCCGCTCGAGGCCCGGTCCCGAAACGAACGTCTCGATGCAGCCGGCGCGCCCGCAGAAGCACGCCGGGCCCGGGCGCTCGTCGTCCTTCGGCCACGGCAGCGGATTGTGGCCCCACTCGCCGGCGATGGCGTTCGGGCCGTCCAGCACGCGGCCGCGCACGACGATGCCGGCACCCACGCCCGTGCCGAGGATCGCGCCGAACACGACGTCGGCGCCCTTCCCCCCGCCGTCGCGCGCTTCCGACAGCGCGAAGCAGTTGGCGTCGTTCGTGATGCGCACCTCGCGGCCGAGCAGGGTTTCCAGATCGCGCCTGATCGGCTGGCCGTTGAGGCAGACCGAGTTCGAGCCGCGCAGCAGGCCGGTCGCGCGCGAGATGGACCCGGGCGTGCCGATGCCGACCGTTCCATTGGCGCCGAGTTCGCGCTCGGCCTCGCGAACGAGATGCGCGAGCGCGGCGAGCGTCGCGCGATAGTCGCCCTGCGGCGTCGGGATCCGGCGCCGCAACAGCTCGGCGCCGCGCGCGTCGAGCGCGACGATTTCCGTCTTGGTGCCTCCCAGATCGATCCCCAGCCGCAAGCGTCCGTCGTCCATCGCGATTTCCCTGCCCGGAATCCGGGCGTGTCGGCGAATCCTCGTCCCCTCGGCAATATGCCACAGCCTCCGCGATGCACGCCGGCGCAACAATTCGGGCATGTTTTGTGCATGAATATTGCGCCTACTCAACCGAAAAGGTACGTCGTCGATGTAGACTTTGCACGTGAAGCGCGTTCGCACGAAGCCCGTCCGCTGCAACCGACGCTCCGTCCGCAAGATGCCGACCCGCGACCGCAACCCGACACGCGCAGGGCAGAGCCCCCGGCGCCGGGCGTCTCCCCCCGCCACCGCACGATCGAAGGCCCCATGAACCTCGAGACCCGCGACGCCGTCCCCGTCCCGTCGGCCGACGCCGCCCCAACGCCGGGCCCGCCGGCCGGCGACGACATCGCCGCGTTCCGCAACGCCGTGCTGGACAAGCTCACCTACATGGTCGGCAAGGACGCAGGGCACGCGCAGGAACACGACTGGCTGGTCGCCACGGCGCTCGCCACGCGCGACCGCATCGTCGACCGCTGGATGGACGCGACGCGCAGGACCTACCGGGACGGCCGCAAGCGCGTCTACTACTTCTCGCTCGAGTTCCTCATCGGGCGCATGCTGTTCGACGCGCTCGGCAACCTCGGCCTCACGGACACCGCGCGCGAGGCGCTGCGCGACCTCGGCGTCGACCTCGACCGGCTCCGCAAGCTCGAGCCCGACGCCGCGCTCGGCAATGGCGGCCTCGGCCGGCTCGCCGCGTGCTACATGGAGAGCATGGCAACGCTGGGGATACCCGCCCACGGCTACGGCATCCGCTACGACCACGGCATCTTCCGGCAGTCGCTGAAGGACGGGTGGCAGCTCGAGCTCCCCGAAGACTGGCTCGCGGGCGGGAACCCGTGGGAGTTCGAGCGCCCGGAAGTCGCCTACGTCGTCAGCTTCGGCGGATCGGTCGACACCGTGCAGGACGAGGACGGCGCGACGCGCTCGATCTGGGACCCGGCAGAGAGCGTCGACGCCGTGGCGTTCGACACGCCGCTCGTGGGCTGGCGCGGCCGGCACGTCAACACGCTCCGGCTGTGGTCGGCGCGGGCGCGGGACCCGTTGCGGCTGGACGACTTCAACCGCGGCGACCACGTCGGCGCGCTCGCCGACCGCGTACGCCTCGAGGCGATCTCCCGCGTCCTCTATCCCAGCGACGAAACGGCGGCCGGCCACGAGCTGCGCCTGCGGCAGGAGTACTTCTTCGCGTCGGCGTCGCTGCAGGACCTGCTCCGCCGGCACAAGGCGCAGCACGGCGAGCTCGCGTCGCTCGCCGATCACGTTTCGATCCAGCTCAACGACACGCACCCGGCGATCGCGGTGCCGGAGCTGATGCGGCTTCTGATCGACGTGCACGGCATGCCGTGGGAACTCGCATGGAACATCGCGACGTCGGTGTTCAACTACACGAACCACACGCTGCTGCCGGAGGCGCTCGAGACCTGGCCGGTGTCGCTGATGGAGAGCCTGCTGCCGCGGCACATGCAGATCGTCTACCTGATCAACGCGCTGCACCTCGACGCGCAGCGTTCCGCCGGCCGCGACGACGACGCCTTCCTGTCGTCGATCTCGCTGATCGAGGAGAACCACGCGCGCCGGATCCGGATGGGCCACCTCGCGTTCCTGGGCTCGCACCGCGTCAACGGCGTGTCGGCGCTGCACACGCGGCTCATGCGGCAGACGGTCTTCCGCAACCTGCACTCGATCTATCCGGACCGGATCGTCAACAAGACCAACGGCATCACGCTGCGGCGCTGGCTCTACCAGGCGAACCCGGCGCTGACCGCGCTCATCGTCGATGCGGTCGGGCCGCAGTTCCTGGACGACACCGGAAGGCTGGAGGCGCTCGTGCCCTTCGCCGACGACGCCTCGTTCCGCGAACGGTTCCACGCGGTGCGGCGCGCGAACAAGGTGGCGCTGGCACGGCTCGTCGCCGAGCGCGTCGGCGTGGGCATCGACCCGGAAGCCCTGTTCGACGTGCACATCAAGCGCATCCACGAGTACAAGCGGCAGCTGCTGAACATCCTCGAGACGATCGCTCTCTACAACGCGATGCGCGCGCAGCCGACGGGCGCCTGGGTGCCGCGGGTCAAGATCTTCGCCGGAAAGGCGGCGGCGGGCTATTACCAGGCGAAGCTCATCATCAAGCTCGCCAACGACGTCGCGCGCGTGGTCAACCGCGACCCGGTGCTGCGCGGGCGGCTGAAGGTCGTGTTCCTGCCGAACTACAACGTGAGTCTCGCCGAGGCGATCATCCCGGCGGCCGACCTCTCGGAGCAGATCTCGACGGCCGGCATGGAGGCGTCCGGCACCGGCAACATGAAGCTGGCACTGAACGGGGCGCTCACGATCGGCACGCTCGACGGCGCCAACATCGAGATCCGCGAGCACGTCGGCGCGGAGAACATGCTGATCTTCGGCCTCACCGCCGAGGAAGTCGCGCAGCGGCGCAGCGCCGGGATCGACGCCACCGCGACGATCGACGCGTCGCCCGCGCTCGCCGAAGCGCTGGCCGCCATCGACACGGGGGCCTTTTCGCCGGACGACCGCAGCCGCTACCACGGGCTCGTCGAGAACCTCCGGCACCACGACCACTTCATGGTCACCGCCGACTTCGACGCCTACTGGTCGGCGCAGCGCGCGGCGAGCGCGCTCTGGCTCGATCACCGCGAGTGGTGGCGGAAGGCGGTCCTCAACACGGCGCGGATGGGCTGGTTCTCCGCCGACCGGGCGGTCATGGAATACGCCCGCGAAATCTGGGGCGCGGAGCCGGGCGAGCGCTGAGGAATTCCATGCACGGGGCCCTGCCCACCGGTGCGATCGACGCGGTCGTCGAAGGCCGCCACGGCGATCCGTTCGCAGTGCTCGGTCTGCACGAGGACGACGGCACGCTCGTCCTGCGCGCGTTCGTCCCCGGCGCCGAGAGTCTCGACGCCGTGACCCGCGACGGCGCGTTGCTCGCGCATCTCACGCGCCGCCACGCCGCCGGCTTCTTCGAGGGCGTGCTCGCGCGGCGCACTGCGTACCGCCTTCGCGCCGCCAACCGCGACGGGACGTGGACCGTCGACGACGCGTACGCGTACGGGCCGGTCCTCGGTCCGCTCGACGACTGGCTCGTCGGCGAAGGGACGCACGCGAAGCTCTACGACCGGCTGGGCGCGCACGTGATTCGGCACGAGGGCGTCTCCGGCGTGCATTTCGCGGTGTGGGCGCCGAACGCGCGCCGCGTCTCGGTCGTCGGCGACTTCAACGCGTGGGACGGCCGGCGCCACGTGATGCGCAAGCGCGTCGGCACCGGCGTCTGGGAGATCTTCGTCCCGGACCTCTGCGACGGCGCGCTCTACAAGTACGAGGTCGTCGGCGCCGACGGCACGCTGCTGCCGCTCAAGGCGGATCCCGTCGGCTTCGGCGCCGAGTTGCGCCCGTCCACCGCCTCGATCGTGCGCACGACGACGGATTTTGCGTGGTCGGACGGCGAGTGGATGGCGGCGCGGGCGCAGCGCGACCCCCGGCGCTCGCCGATGTCCGTCTACGAGGTGCACCTGGGGTCGTGGCGCCGCGGCGACGGCAATCGCTGGCTCACGTACGACGAGCTGGCCGACGCGCTCGTCCCCTACGCCGCCGACATGGGCTTCACTCACCTCGAGCTGATGCCCGTCAGCGAGTATCCGCTCGACGCCTCGTGGGGCTACCAGCCGATCGGGCTCTTCGCGCCGACGTCCCGCTACGGCGAGCCCGCCGGATTCGCCCGCTTCGTCGACCGCGCCCACCGTGCCGGGATCGGCGTCCTCCTCGACTGGGTGCCCGCGCATTTTCCGGTCGACCCGCACGGCCTCGCGCGCTTCGACGGCACTGCGCTCTACGAGCACGAGGATCCGCGGCTCGGCTTCCACCCGGACTGGAGCACCGCCGTATACAACTTCGGCCGGACCGAGGTCGGCAACTACCTGGTCGCCAACGCGCTGTTCTGGCTCGACCGCTACCACGTCGACGGCCTGCGCGTGGACGCCGTCGCGTCGATGCTCTACCTGGACTACTCGCGCAAGCCCGGCGAGTGGGTGCCGAACCCGCACGGCGGCAACGAGAACCTCGATGCCGTCGGGTTCCTGCGCCGGCTGAACGAGACCGTGTACGGCCGCCACCCCGGCGTCGTCACGATCGCCGAGGAGTCGACCGCGTGGCCCGCGGTCTCGCAGCCGACCTATGCCGGCGGCCTGGGCTTCGGGTTCAAGTGGAACATGGGGTGGATGCACGACACGCTGGAGTACCTGCGGCTGGAACCGGTGCACCGGCGCTGGCACCACGACCGGATGACGTTCGGGCTCATGTACGCGTTCACCGAGAACTTCGTGCTGCCGCTGTCGCACGACGAGGTCGTCCACGGCAAGGGCTCGCTGCTCGCCCGCGTTCCCGGCGACGCGTGGCAGCAGTTCGCGACGCTGCGCGCCTACTACGCGCTGATGTGGGCGTATCCGGGCAAGAAGGTCCTGTTCATGGGCCAGGAGTTCGCGCAGGGCGGCGAGTGGGATTTCGACGCGGGGCTCGACTGGTCGCGGCTCGACGTCGACTGGCATCGCGGGGTGCAGGCGCTGTTGCGGGACTGCAACCGCCTATACCGCGTGCAGCGCGCGCTGCACGAGCGCGACTGCGAAGGCGACGGCTTTCGCTGGATCGAGGTCAACGACCGCGACAACTCCGTCTTCGCGTGGCTCCGTTACGGCGGCGACGGCGCGCCGCCGGTCGCCGCGATCGCGAATTTCACTCCGGTGCCGCGCGACGGCTACCGAATCGGACTTCCGCTGCCCGGGCGCTGGCGCGAAATCCTGAACACCGATGCCGGAGTCTACGGCGGTTCCAATCGCGGCAACGCCGGCGGCGTCGACGCGCTGAACGGCGAGTGCCACGGGTACCCGTATCACGCGAACGTCGCGGTGCCGCCGCTCGCCACCGTGTGGCTGGTACACGACGGGGGCGCGTGAGCACGATGTGGCGGCTGGAGACAACGCAATGGACAAGGTGACCTACTCGACCCCGCTGTCCCGCTCGACGATGGCCTACGTGCTCGCGGGCGGACGCGGCAGCCGGCTGATGGAGCTGACCGAGCGGCGCGCCAAGCCCGCCGTCTACTTCGGCGGCAAGTCGCGGATCATCGATTTCGCGCTGTCGAACGCGCTCAACTCCGGTATCCGGCGCATCGCCGTCGCGACACAGTACAAGGCGCACAGCCTGATCCGGCACCTGCAGCGGGGCTGGAACTTCCTGCAGCCGGTGCGCAACGAGAGCTTCGACATCCTGCCGGCGAGCCAGCGCGTCGCCGAGGACCAGTGGTACGCAGGGACCGCCGACGCGGTGTTCCAGAACATCGACATCATCGACGGCTACGCGCCGGAGTACCTGATCATCCTGGCCGGCGACCACATCTACAAGATGGACTACGAGCGCATGCTCGTCCAGCACGTCAACGACGGCGCCGACGTCACCGTCGCCTGCATCGACGTGCCGGTCGCCGAAGCGTCGGGGTTCGGCGTCATGCACGTCGACGACATGGACCGCATCGTGTCGTTCGTCGAGAAGCCCGAGCACCCGCCCGAGATGCCGGACCGCCCCGGCTGGGCGCTGGCGAGCATGGGCATCTACGTCTTCCGGCGGGAGTTCCTGAACGAGCAGCTGAGGCGCGACGCCGCCGATCCGGGCTCGAGCCGGGACTTCGGCCGCGACCTCATTCCCTACCTGGTGCGGCACGGCAAGGCGGTCGCGCATCGCTTCGCGCGCTCCTGCGTGCGCTCGCGGGACGAGGCCGAGGTCTACTGGCGCGACGTCGGAACGCTCGACGCGTACTGGGAGGCGAACATCGACCTGACCGACGTCGTTCCCGCGCTCGACCTCTTCGATCGCAACTGGCCGATCTGGACCTACGCCGAGATCACGCCGCCGGCGAAGTTCGTGCACGACGTCGACGGCCGGCGCGGCATCGGCACGTCGTCGCTGATCTCGGGCGGCTGCATCGTCTCCGGCTCCACGCTGCGGCATTCGCTGCTGTTCACCGGCGTCCACCTGCACTCGTTCGGCCACGTCGAGAACGCGGTGATCCTGCCGTACGTCGAGATCGGGCGCAACGTGCGCCTCACGAACGTGATCGTCGATGCCGGCGTCCGGATTCCCGCCGGGCTGGTCGTGGGCGCGGATCCGGAGCTCGATGCCGCGCGCTTCCGCCGCACGCAGCGCGGCATCTGCCTCGTCACGCAGCCCATGATCGACCGGCTGGCTGCGTGAAGCGTCTGCACGTCCTCTCGGTCGCCTCGGAGGTCTATCCGCTGGTGAAGACCGGCGGTCTCGCGGACGTCGTCGCCGCGCTGCCGCCGGCGCTCGCGCGCGAAGGCATTGCGACGCGCACGCTGGTTCCCGGCTATCCCGCGGTCGTCGCCGGGCTCCGCAACGCCGAAGCCGTCCACCACTTCGCGCACCTGCACGGCGGGCCGGCGCGGCTGCTCGCCGCGCACGCCGCGGGGCTCGACCTCCTGGTGCTCGACGCGCCGCACCTCTATGCGCGCCCCGGCAATCCCTATCTGGGACCCGACGGCGACGCGTGGCCCGACAACGCGCTGCGCTTCGCGGCGCTCGCCGGATGCGCGGCGTCGATCGCGCGCGGCACCGTCGCCGGCTTCGCGCCCGACATCGTCCACGCGCACGACTGGCAGGCCGCCCTCGCGCCTGCGCTGCTCCACTACGGCGGAACACCGCGGCCGGGCACGGTGATGACGGTGCACAACCTCTCGTTCCAGGGACTGTTCCCGCCGACGCTGCTGGAGGCGGTCGGACTCCCGCCGCACGCCTACGCCATCGACGGCGTCGAGTACCACGGGACCATCGGCTATCTGAAGGCGGGGCTCGCGCTCGCCGACCGGATCACCACGGTGTCGCCGACGTACGCGGCCGAGATCCGGACACCCGAGGGGGGCATGGGGCTCGACGGGCTGCTGCGCCAGCGCGCGGACGTGCTGACGGGCATCGTCAACGGCATCGACGAGAGCGTGTGGGACCCGGCCGGCGACGCGCACCTCGCGAGCCGTTTCGACGCGCGACACCTCGCCCGGCGCGCAGCGAACAAGGCGGCGCTGCAGGCGCGCATCGGCCTCGACGTCGAGCCCGGGGCCTTCGTCTTCGGCGTCGTCAGCCGGCTCACGCTCCAGAAGGGCATGGATCTCCTGCACGACGCGCTGCCGGCGATCACCGCCACCGGCGCGCAGCTCGCGCTGCTGGGCTCCGGCGAGCCGGCCTTCGAGCGGGCTTTCGCCGCGGCGGTGAAGCGCCATCCCGGGCGGGTCGCGGCGGTGATCGGCTACGACGAGCCGCTCGCCCACCTCCTGCAGGGCGGCGCCGACGCGCTGCTCGTCCCGTCGCGCTTCGAGCCGTGCGGGCTCACGCAGCTGTACGCGTTGCGCTACGGCGCCATTCCCGTCGTCGCGCGGGTCGGCGGGCTGGCCGACACCGTCATCGACGCGAGCGAAATGGCGCTGGCGGCGGGAGCCGGCACAGGCATCCAGTTCGCGCCGGTGACGCGCGAGAATCTCGAGTTCGCGATCGGGCGCGCGCTTGCGCTCTGGCGCGACCGCACGGTGTGGCGCCGCCTGCAGCGACGAGCGATGGCCGCCGACGTCGGCTGGACGCGGCCGGCCAAGCGCTACGCTGCGCTGTTTCGCGAGCTCGCCGCGGTCCGCGCGGCCCCGGCCCCTTCGTCCTGACGCATGCGTCGCGTCGGCCCCGGCAGCCCCGAGCCGCTCGGCGTAACGCTGGTGCAAGGCGGCGCCAACGTCGCCGTCTACTCCGCGCACGCGGCGGCGATCGACGTCTGCCTCTTCGACGCAGCCGGCGCGATCGAGCGGGAACGCATCGCGCTGCCCGGGCGCACCGGCGACGTCTTCCACGGCTTCGTCGCGGGCGTCGCCGCCGGCGATCGCTACGGGCTGCGCGCGCACGGCGCGGACGACGTCCCGGGCGGCCACCGCTTCAATCCGGCCAAGCTCCTCGTCGATCCGTACGCGAGAGCGCTCGATCGCCCGTTCGCGCTGCACGCGGCGATGTTCGGCGCGGGCGCGGACGGCGCCACGCGCGACGACACCGACAGCGCACCCTTCGTCCCCAAGGGCATCGCGACGGGCCCCGTGACCCCGGTCGTGGCGCAGCGCCCGCGCGTGCCGTGGGGACGAACGATCCTCTACGAGCTGCACGTGCGCGGCTTCACGCGAATGCATCCCGACATTCCGGAGCCGATCCGCGGCACGTGCGCGGGCCTCGCGCACCCCGCCGCGATCGCGCACCTGGCGCGCCTGGGTATCACGACCGTCGAGCTCCTTCCCGTCGCCGCCGCCGTCGACGAGCGCCATCTCGTGCGCCACGGCCTCACCAACTACTGGGGCTACAACCCGGCCGCACTGTTCGTTCCCGATCCGCGGCTCGCCCCGGGCGGCATCGACGAGCTGCGCCGCTGCGTCGCGGCGCTGCAGGCGTCCGGCCTCGAAGTCATCCTCGACGTCGTCCTCAACCACACGGGCGAAGGCGACGCCCTCGGGCCGACGCTTTCGCTGCGCGGACTCGACAACGCGACGTACTACCGGATGGCCGCGGGGGACCGGTCGCGCTACGTCGACGACACCGGCTGCGGCAACACGGTGGCGCTCGACCGGCCGCCGGTGCTCCGCCTGGCGATGGACGTTCTTCGGTACTACGCCGAGGCAACCGGCGTCGACGGCTTTCGTTTCGACCTCGCGACGACGCTCGGCCGCCGCGACGACGGCTTCGATCCCGCGGCGCCGCTCCTGCAGGCGATCGCGCAGGATCCGGTGCTGCGCGAGCTCAAGCTGATCGCCGAGCCCTGGGACGTCGGGCCCGGCGGGCACCGCCTCGGCGCCTTCCCCGCGGGCTGGGGCGAGTGGAACGACCGGTATCGCGACGCCGTCCGGCGTTTCTGGCGCGGCGACGCGGCCATGGTCGGCGAGCTCGCGACGCGGTTCTCGGGTTCGGCCGACGTCTTCGCGGGCCGCTCGCGGGCGCCGTCGCGCTCGGTCAATTTCGTCACCGCGCACGACGGGTTCACGCTCGCCGACCTCGTCGCCTACGCGAACAAGCACAACGAGGCGAACGCAGAGGACAACCGCGACGGCAGCGACGCGAATTTCTCGTGGAATCACGGCGTCGAAGGGCCGACCGCCGACGCGGCGATCCGCGGGAAGCGCCACCGCGACGTCCGGAACGTCCTCGCCACGCTGCTGCTGTCGCGCGGCACGCCCATGCTCGCGATGGGCGACGAGCTCGGCCGCACGCAGCACGGCAACAACAACGCGTACGCGCAGGACAACGTGCTCACGTGGATCGACTGGACCAGCGCCGATTCGTCTCTCGTCGACTTCGTCGCGATGCTGGTCGACCTGCGCCGGCGCCGCCCGGCGTTGCAACTCGACCGCTGGCTCACCGGCGCGCCGTCGGCGACGGGCGGGTTCCCCGACGTCGAGTGGCGCCGTCCCGACGGGCGCCCGATGAACGGCGGCGACTGGGCGAACCCGGACGGCCGCACGCTCGTCGCGATCCTCTGCGCTCCAACGGACGACGCGGGGGGCACCGACCGCATCGCCGTCGTGCTCCACGCGGCAGACGAGCCGGTCACGGTGCACTGGCCCGACGCGCGCGAGGGATTCGCGTGGCGGCCGTGCATCGACACGGCGCTGCCGGCGGGACGCGCCGACGCCGCGCGGCCGGCTGCGGATGCCTCCATGGTCGTCGCGCCGAGATCGGTGGTCGTCGCGACCGAGGAACCGGATCCGACGCCGCGCCGCCGCCGCTCGGGCGTGGAGACGGACCTGCTCGACCGGCTCGCCGCGGCCGCCGGCATCGCGGGCGAATGGTGGGACATCGGCGGCGAGCGCCACGTGGTGCGCGCCGACACCAAGCTCGCGCTGCTCTCGGCGATGGGCCTCGGCGTCGACTCGTCCGACGACGCGCGCGGCCGGCTGGTCGAGCTCGCCGAGGCCGGCCGGCGCCGGCCGCTGCCGCCGGCCGCCGCGCCGCAGCGCTGCCACCTGCCGCCGGAGCTGCGCGACGGCGGACGCCGGTTCGGGCTGGCTGCCCACCTTTATTCGCTGCGGCGGCGCGGCGACCAGGGCATCGGCGACTTCACGTCGCTGTCGGCGCTGTGCGTGGAAACCGCCCGCGCCGGCGGCAGCCTCGTCGGCATCAATCCGTTGCACGCGCTGTTCGCCGAAGACCGCGAGCGCGCGAGCCCCTATCATCCCTCGGACCGCCGCTTTCTCGACCCGATCTATGTCGACGTCGAGCGCGTGCCCGACCTCGCGGACTCGCGGGAGGCGCGCGCGCTCCTCGAGCGGAACGGCCGCCGGATCGCCGCGCTCGCCGCGGGCACCGCGGTCGACTACGCAGCGGTCTGGCAGGTCAAGCGGGAGCTGCTCGACGCGTGCTTCGCGCGCTTCGCACAGCGCACCGGCGACGATCCGCTCGCGGCCGAGTTCGAGCGGTTCGTCGCGGCGGGCGGCGACGCGCTGCGGCGGTTCGCGCTCTTCGAGGCGCTCACCGCGGCGCATCCGCTGGAACCGTGGTCGCACTGGCCCGCGGACCTGCGCCGGCCGGACGGCCCCGGCATCGCCGCCTTCGCCGCGCGCCACGCGGGCCGCGTGCGCTTCGCGCTCTACCTGCAGTGGCTCGCCGATCGCCAGCTCGCGGCAGCCGCACGCGACGCCCGCGCAGGCGGCCTCGCGCTAGGTCTCTTCCGCGATCTCGCCGTCGGCGCCGCCCCCGACGGCGCCGAGCCCTGGTCGAATCCGGGCGCGTTTGCCCACGGCGTGTCGATCGGCGCGCCGCCCGATCCCTTCTCCACCGGGGGACAGATCTGGAACCTCCCGCCGCCCAACCCGGCCGCGCTCGCCGCATCCGCGGGCGCCGGATTTCGCGATCTGGTCGCCGCGAACATGCGTCACGCCGGCGCCTTGCGCATCGACCACGTGATGGGGCTGTCGCGGCTGTTCTGGATTCCCGACGGCGCGACGGCGGCCGAGGGTGCCTACGTTCACTACCCGCTCGAGATGCTCGTCGGCATCCTCGCGCAGGAGAGCGTCCGCGCCCGCTGCCTCGTCATCGGCGAGGACCTCGGCACCGTGCCCGAGGGGTTCCGCGAGCGGCTCGCGGCCGCCGACATCCTGTCGTACCGCGTGCTGTGGTTCGAGCGCGACGGCACGGGTTTCAGGCCACCGGCCCGCTACCCGGCGAACGCCTGCGCG
>Ga0209253_10000437_pt1 | contig 35766 bp, 29 predicted proteins | sample FrelakmetBRP12BR_FD_187145 | JGI IMG/M metagenome (GOLD analysis project Ga0209253, IMG submission 187145) | Freshwater lake sediment microbial communities from the University of Notre Dame, USA, for methane emissions studies - BRP12 BR (SPAdes)... | ecosystem: Environmental > Aquatic >... | reverse complement strand
CCTGATCACCAAGCTCACGACCATCCTTGGCCTGATGCCGATGGCGCTGGGCCTCGGCGAGGGCGCCGAGGTCCGTGCGCCCATGGCCATCACCGTGATCGGCGGCGTGCTGCTCACGACTTTCCTGACGCTGCTCGTGATCCCGGTCGTGTATGCGGTACTCGACCGGAAGACCTACGTGGCACCCGCGGCGTCCCCTGCCGAGGCTGCCGCCACCACGGGCTGAGGACCACATGCGCCACACCCGCCTCGCGCTCAACCGGCCCGTCACGACCGTGATGGTGTTCCTGGCCGTCGTGGCGGTCGGGCTCATCTCGGGCCGCCTGCTCCGCCTCGAGTCCATGCCGGACATCATGTTTCCGGGCATGTTTGTCACCATCCCCTACCCTGGCTCCACGCCCGAGGAAATCGAGCAGACCGTGGTTCGACCGGTCGAGGAGGCGCTGGCCACGCTCTCGGGGATCGAGGAACTCCAGGCGAGCGCCCAGTCCGACCAGGCGACGTTCCGCATCCTCTTCAGCCTGGACCGCGACCTTGATGCGGCCGCCTTCGACGTCCGGACCAAGCTCGACTCGATCCGCAGCCAGCTTCCGGCCGCAGCCGACCGCATGCTCATGCAGACGTTCAGCCCGTCCGACCAGCCGATCGTCATCATCCGCATCTCCGCCGAGCACGACCTGACCGACCAGTACGAGATGCTGGAGAAATACCTGCAGCGCCCGATCCAGCGCCTCGACGGCGTGGCTCGGGTCGACCTGAGGGGCGTGCAGCCACGCGAGGTCCGCGTCCTCGCGGACCCCACCCGCCTCGCAACCTACGGCGTGGACGTGCGGGACCTGCGCGCACTGCTCGTGGCAAGCAATTTCTCCGTGGGTGCCGGCGAGCTCACCGAGAATGGCCAGCGCTACACGGTGCGGCCGATCGGGGAGTTCCGCGACATCCTGGACGTGCGCAACCTCCTCGTCCGCCCGGGCGTGCGCGTCGGCGACGTGGCCGACGTCGAGCTGGTCGCTCCCGAGCTGACCGAGGGACGGCACATGGGCGGACGCAAGGCGGTCGGCATCGACGTCTTCAAGTCCACCCAGGCCAACGTCGTCGAGGTCGCCGACAAGGTCGTCGCCGCGGTCAACGACGCGCGCAATGTCCCGCAGCTGCAGGGCATCCAGATCCTGGTGGTGGAAAACCAGGCCGACGACATCCGCGACTCGCTGAAGGAGCTGCGCAATGCGGGGCTGGTCGGTGCGGCGCTCGGTTTCCTCATGCTGCTCGTCTTCCTGCGGCACCTGCCGACGACGGTCATCGTGGGCGTGACCGTGCCGATCTCGCTGCTGGTCACGCTGGGCGCGATGTATTTCCTCGGCCTCACGCTCAACATCCTGACGATGATGGGCATGATGCTGGCGATCGGCATGCTGGTGGACAACTCGGTCGTGATCACCGAGAGCATCTTCCGCCGCCGGCAGCTCCTGCCGGGACACCCGGTCGAAGCAACACTCGCCGGGGTGACGGAAGTCGGCGTCGCCACCCTCGCGGGCACGGTCTGCACGACCATCGTGTTCCTGCCGCTGGTGTTCGGCGAAAAGAACCAGATGTCGATCTTCCTGGTGCACGTCGCCGTGCCGATCGTCGTGGCGATGCTCGCATCGCTCGTGGTCGCCCAGACGCTGATACCGATGCTGGCGGCACGCATGTCCGCGCCGCCGCCGGTGTCCGAGGCGTCGTGGTTCGGCCGGCTGCAGGCGCAGTATCAGCGTTCACTTGGCTGGGCGCTGGATCACCGGAAGCTGATGGCGCTCTTCACCGTGCTCATTCTCGTCTCGCCGGTGCCGCTCTTCGCGCTGAAGCTCGCCAAGTTCGACCCGTTCCCGCAGGAGGCGACCCGCACGCTGGGGCTCGCCTATCACCTCGAAGGGTCATACCCCATCGACCAGGTCGGAAAGGCGGTCCAGCGCGTCGAGGCCTACCTTGAGGCCAACAAGGAGAAATTCGAGATCCAGACCTACTACACGTACTGGGCGACGGATGAAGCATTCACCCGCATCTACCTGAAGCCCAAGGAGCAGGCAAAGCTCCCGGCCGCGCAGCTCATGCAGATGATCAGCGACGGCATGCCCGAGATCATCATCGGCAAGCCGAGCTTCCGCTTCGACGACAGCACGAGTGGCTCCACGGCGTTCAGCCTGCAGCTTTCCGGGGAGTCCACGGAACGCCTGGCCGAGATCTCACAGGAGGTCGCGCACCGCCTCTCCTCGGTCCCGGGCCTCGAGGCCGTGCGCTCGGAAGCCAGCACGGGCTCGCAGGAGGTGCAGGTCGTCGTGAACCGCGACCGGGCATCGCAACTCGGCCTCACGACCCAGGAAATCGCCATGACCGTGGCCGGCGCCATGCGCGGCGACCGGCTGCCGGAACTGCGCACCACCGACCGCGAATTGACCATGCGACTCGCGTTCCGTGAGTCCGACCGCCAGTCGGTGGAGGACCTCGCCCGCGTGCCGGTGATGCTCGCGAACGGCGGACGCACGGAACTCGGCGCCGTCGCGGACTTCGTGGTGAAGCCGAGCGACCGGGAGATCACCCGCACCAACCGCCTGACGTCCGTCAACATCAACGCCAATCTCGCGAAGGGCACGACCATGGAGGACGCGCGCAAGCGCGTCGAGCCGATCATGGATGCCTATCCGCTGCCGCCCGGCTACGCCTGGAAGTTCGGGCGCGGGTTCGATGAGAACGACAAGGCCGTGCAGATCATGGTGCAGAACCTGCTGCTGGCCGTGGCGCTCATCTTCCTCGTCATGGCTTCGCTCTTCGAGTCGACGCTGTACCCGCTATCGATCATCACCTCGATCCTGTTCGCCATCGTCGGATCGATCTGGTTCATGACCGTCACCGGCACGACCATCACCATGATGGCGATGATCGGTTTCATGGTGCTGATCGGCGTGGTCGTGAACATCGGCATCGTGCTCATCGCGCACGTGATCGACCTGCGCGAGGCGGGACTGCCCCGCCGCGAGGCCATCCTGCAGGCCGGCCGCGACCGCCTCCGGCCCATCATGATGACCGTGCTCACGACCCTGCTCGGACTCACGCCGCTCGCCATCGGCGACGCGCACATCGGCGGCATGGGCGGCACCGGGCCGTCCTACCAGCCCATGGCGCGCGCGATCATGGGCGGGTTGGGGTTCTCCGCGGTCGTGTCGCTGCTGATCGTGCCGATGTTCTACGTCTGGTTCGATGACCTGAACCTGTGGCGCAGGCGTGTGTTTTCCAGGGCTTCACCGACGGACAAGGATTCTCCGTCCTTCACACGTCCGGCCGAATTACCGCAGGCCGTGGAGTAACCGCCGCCCTCGCCGCCCGGTGCCGCAATGCTGCCGGCCCTTGCGTGCGACCTGGCGTCGGCCGCAGGCCGCCGGAGCGTGCCCACTACTTGAGGCAGACAACGAGTCGCGCCGAGTGACTGCGCCAGTTGATGGGTATGACGATCGGCTGACTGCCGATTGGCCGCCGTGGCTCTTCGCCTCCAGCCGTCAGCACGGTCGGAACGGAGATGTGGAACTGGTTACCGAAGTCCCGGCGCGCATTACCGGCGATCGTGTTCGCCACCTCCCCGACGATGTCGCACAGGTTTTCGTGCGATACATCGCTCTCGTTCATCCTCATCAGCAGGACGGTGAGCATGCCGCGTGGCGCCGTGAAGTAGACGATTCCGTCGCGACGCCCGGAGACGGAGATCACGCCGGTGTATTCGTACAATTCCGTCGCGTCGTGAGACATCAGGTAGGGCGATCCGACCGACGCCGGCTGCTGTGCGGCGACCTCGAAGTAGCGGGTCGTTCCGTACAGGAAGGTGCGAATTGCCTGTTCGTCGAGCATCGTGCTCAGGCTCCGCCCAGAAGTTCCTGGAGCGCCTCGTTGAGCTGGCGATCGGTGAACGGCTTGTTCAGGAAGCCGTTGGCACCCTTCTCCATCGCCTCGACCGCCGTGGCCTTGTCCGCCAGCGCCGACACGATGAGGATCAGTACGCCGGGTTTCATCCGCACGAGCTCCTCGACGCACTCGATGCCGTTCATGTTGGGCATCGTGATGTCCATAGTGACGACGTCGGGGTCGGTTTCGATGAACCGCTCGATCGCCTCGCGGCCGTCGCGTGCGGTGCCGACGACCTGCAGCTGGGCCAGCCGCTGTGACCGCTCGATGCGCCGACGCATGACGTTCGAGTCGTCGACGATCAGCAGCCGCAGCGGCGGCATGAGGCAGGGCACTTCCGCGGCAAAACTGCTCATGACGCGCCGACCCCGCTCACGCGACGGCGTCCTGCTGCTCGTCCATGCCAGGGAGCAGGATGCGGAACCGGGTCAGCTTGCCGGGCACTGTCGCGACCGCAATCCTGCCGCCGGCTTCCTGGACGGACTTCCACACGATGTCGAGGCCGACGCCGCGCCCAGCGTCGCGGTCGTCTCCGTCGTACGTCGAGATCCCGGCCTTGAAGATCAGGCCGAGCGTCGACCTGTCGTCGAGCGCTTGCGCTCGCACCTCATCGACGAGGCCGAGCGCGAGCGCCTTCTCCTTCACGAGGTCGGCCCGTATGCCGGCCCCGTCATCCTGGAACACGAGCTCGTACCCGTGCTCTCGGGGCTTGAACTCCACCTGCAGCAGACCCGCGGGGTTCTTGCCTGCGCTGTTTCGCACCTCGACATCCTCGATGCCGTGTACCACTGCATTGCGGACGAACTGGACCACGACATTCTGCACGACGCGGCGGTAGTCACCGGGTACCTGGTCGAGTCCGGTGGTGACGAAGAGGATTTTCTTGCCGTGATTCGCGGCCATGCGGGCAGCGAGCGCTTCGAGCGTGTCGGACAGCCTGCGCGCCGGATGCGGCGCTGGCGAAAGGGCCGGGAAGGTGGCCGGGGAAGTGGCCGGGGAAAGGTCCTCCGTTGGCGGCGATGGCGCGAGCAGCGATGCAGCCCGCAGGTTGTCGAGTCGGCCGAGCAACTCCTGTATCGCCCTCAGGTGTGCGAACAGGTCGTCGAGACGCACGACGAGCGGCAGGAAATCGTTCCCCGACAGCTCCACGCGCTCACGCAGTTCCTTGAGCCTGTCTTCGAAGGCATGAGCACGGCTCTCGACAGTTGCGACCCCCAGCGTGGCGGCGTCGCCCTTGATCTTGTGCATCTCGCGGAACAGTGAGTCGACCTTCTTGCGGAAATCGGTGTCGCTGCGCGCCGGGACCTTCAGGACGCTGTTGACCATACGCAATGAGGCATTGCAGTCCGACAGGAACGTCTGGAGCTGGCCAGGTTCGACCTGCAGCATCGCAAGCAGCAGGTCCATCTGGGCGTCGGCGGAATCCTGCGACTGCCTGACCTCCCGGGCCAGCAGCACCCGCGACGTGACATCGCTGACGGACACGAGGATCTGCCGAACGGCGCCGTCCTGCTTGACCCGGTGGAAGTCGAACTCGAGGTAACGGGTGTCCCGCCCGGCGTTGCCGTGGTCGAAGGTCACCTCGATCTCCGCCAGCGGGTTGATGCTCTTGATCAGGTTTTCATTGGCTCTCTCGCCCCAGAGCAGCTTCACGTACTTGGACGCGGTCTCGAGCGTCGCTTCGGGGACGATCTCGCTGAGCAGATCCTCGAAGGTGAGTCCTTCGAAGGAGTCGCGCCGGAAGAGCGTCGCAAGGGCAGCCGAGTGCGTCTTCCCGATGCGGAAATCCCTGTCAATCAGGCAAAGGCCTTCCTTCACGGTCCCCAGGATGTCGCGAGTCTGCTGCCGAGCGTTCTGCGCCGCCCGTTCCTCGCGGGCTTTCAGCCACTGAAAACGCGCGACCAGCGCCAGCAGAAGACCAGCGAAGAGCATGCCGGCGATCATCAGGCGCCGCAGCGTCGCGGCACCATTCACTGCTTCGCCCTCCAGTCGGGCGCCAATGGTCGCCAGGCCGCTGACCAGGCCTGCCGCGTTCTGCCGACCATAGGCGAGGGCCTCGCGCGTGTCGGCCATCAGCCGCTGGCCACTGACGTTGAGCTGCGTGCCGGTACGATCGGAATCGCGGTAGGGAATCCCGCTGAAGGCGGCCACGGGCTCGAGCAAGCTGCGGTACTCTGTCCAGGTCTTCTCGATGGGCTGCAGTTCCGTGGAGCCCGGTGCAGCGGTCCGGCGAAGTTCGGCGATGGCCAGGTCGTATTCGCGTTTCGAGGTGGCCAGGTCGGTGACCGCGTCACCCACGTAACTGCCCGCCCTCAGGCGGTCCCGGATGCCAGCCAGCGAGCGCACCATGGCCTCGGGCTGGCCGCGCTGCTCGCTCACGAGCTTCAGCGCAGCCGTGCTCTGGGACAACTCGTTGGCGAGCCGATAGCCCGGCAGCAGCACCGTGGCGATGAACGCCACCAGCAGTGCCAGGAATCCTGCTGGCGCGGCAAGGCCCTTGAATCGATGATTGAAGTCGCTCATGAAGGCGGGTCCTTTCTTGCGCGTTTCCGCGGCCGGGGTCATCGCCGTGCTCCGTCGACGGGCTCGAATGCGACGGAAATCACCGTTGTGGCTTCGACTGGCCGGCCCTCGACCTGTGGCGCCTTGAAGCGCCAGCGACTGACGGCAGTCAGGACCGACTTGTCGAACACGCCGGTCGGAGTCGAGGATACGATCTCCGCACCCTGGACGCGTCCGTCCGCGTCGACGGCGATTCGCACCCGGACCTCGCCGCGCAGGCCTTTCTCCATGGCGCCCTTCGGATAGGCGGGCGCCACGTAGTACGTGCGCTCGAGCGAAGTAGACTTGGGAGGCGCGGGGGACGGCTGCCGTGCCGCGGCGAGGCGTCGCTCGAGCCCGTCTACCCGAGTGGGTTCAAATCCGAGCCCGCGCGCTGCATCCAGGTATCGCTGGGTCACGTCGAATTCGCCCGCTGCCAGTGCGCTGCTTGCCCGCTCGACCAGTTGCGACGAAAGCGCACGGGCCTGATCCGCAGTTGCCGCGCCCGTGGGGTCTTTCGTGCGCAACGAGCCGTAGTAAAACACCGCGCTGTCCTGGGTCGGGTCGACGAGCTTTCCTTCGCTGATTCGCTGCTGCACCAGCATGGCCAGGCGCTCCGGTTCGGAAAGCGACGGCGGAGTCGGCGTGACGTCGACGCGAGTGGATGCCACCGGCACGGCGGCGAGGCCGGTTGCTGTCGTCACGCCAAGAGCACGCGCTTCCGCCAGCCAGCGTTCCATCTCGACGGTCTGCCGCTGTGCACCTGCAGTCTGCGCGCGCTGCAGGAATGCCTGCCCGAGCTTGCGGCTCGCTGCAGCCTGCGTACGCGTGTTCGGCGCCAGCTGGCTCAGTTGCGCCAGGTATTCCCTGGCGCTGTCCCCGGCGGGCTCAATGAGCCTGCCTTCCGCGATTCGGGCGTACACGAGGCCCGCGAGCTGGTTGACCCGCGCGCCGCCCTGCCGGCGGGTGATCTCGTCGCGCCAGTAGGTCGTGCGGTCGGCCGGCAACGATCGCGCGTGCGCAGCCTGCCGCACGAGCTGGCTCGCACGATCGGTCCTGCCCGCATCGAGGGCCGCGGCGATCTGTCCTTCGACGATGCGGGTTGCGGCGGACTGGACTTTCGGGTCGTCGGGTCGCACGCGCGCGAGCTGAACGACCGTGGTTGCTGCGTCGTCGAGCCGCCGTTCGGCGAGCGCCGACTGCAGACGTTCGTCCAGTACTGCGGCAACGCGGTCCAGCCCCTCGCGCGCCTCCCCGTTGCCCGGCTCCTGCGCAAGGACCGATCGGTAGTAGAGAAGCGCACTGTCGGAGTCGGGTTCCACATAGCGGCGCTCGAGAAACGCCGTTGCGGCCTTATCCAGCAGGTCTTCGACCGATCCGTGCTCGATGCGATCCGGCACGGGACTCGCCGCAACTGGCGCGGGGCGCGGGGCGACCGCGGCGGCCCCGGGCTTCGGAACGGTGTCCTGCCCTGCGTGGTCCAGCAGGAACCAGGTCGCTGACATGCCCAGCACGACCAGGCCGACCATTCCGGGTACCAGCCACCGCGGCGTTCGCGGCCTGGCGGGACGCGCGGTCGCGACCGGCTCGAGCCACGGCACCGACTCGGCGGGCTGCGATGCGATGACTTGCCTGGCGGCCGGCTGAGCGTCGGCTTTCGGTGCGGACACGACGGCCCGCGAGAGCGCCTCCTCCCGGGCTCCTGCGAGCACAGCCGCGGTCTTGCCGGTCTCGACCGGAATGGGCAGCACCGCAAATGCCGCCGATCGCCGGATCGCGTGCGCTATGTCAGGTGACTGCGATGCCGGCGCGAATACGACGACGACGCCGGAGTCGGAGAACGACTGCAATCGGTCTACCGCGCTGCCCGGATCCGCGGCCTCCCGCGCGTCGAGGAGAAAGACCTGGGCATGGGCGGCATCCACGTGCTCCCGGGCTGCGTCGACGGAATCCGCCAGCCGGATGCCGGTTTCGCCGTCGAGCTCCCGACCGACCTGCTCGAGCAGCGCATCGTCGCGGGTGACCGCGATGACGTCGACGCGGGACGTCGGAGCCGATTGAGCACCTGGGACGAGCGCAGGCGCCGGATGTGCAAGAGCGTGAATGGGCGTCGCGGCCACGGAACACTCCTTCTGGCTACCGGGATCGGCGAACGGCGTCCGCCACATTCCGGTCAATACGGGAGTGTAGATATGGCCTCGCACAGAAACTTGCGCCGCGTCACGGTTTGAGACTGCATACCGGGTCGCCGCACTTTTCGTGCCGGGGGTAACGGTTTTTCGGCCGCATGGCAGCCGGCGTTGGTCAGGCCGCCGACGACTCAGCGCAGCAGCACGCGGTAGATTTCGAAGTACTCTTCCAGCAGCAGGTTGGTGGCGGGCGCGCCGCCCTGCGCCGCCGCGTCCGGCGCGTGGACGCTGTCCTGGGTCGGAACGGCGTCGGATTCGTCGCGGTATAACGCGGTGCGCCGCAACCGGTCCGTCCGCCCCTTGATGTCCACCAGGTCCACGGCCTGCTTTTCGAGTTCGCCGACCGACACCGCGACCTTCGCGAGCAGGGCCTCGCACTGCTCCGGCGCGCCGTAGTTCGACTCGTACACACGCCGCAGCGTCGTCTGTCGTGCGAGGTCGGCGAGTCCGTCCGCGGCCAGCCGTCCGTAGAGCCATTCGGCGCATGCGATCACCGCCAGGTTCACCGCGCGCCGCCCTTCCACGCTCAGGGATTCGAATGCGGGCGGCGGCTCCGCCTCGACCTCGTGCCGCCGGTCGCCCAGGTCCGTCACGACGGTAAGCGCAGCTTCGACGCGACCCGCGCGAATCGCGATGGCTTCCTCGAGCCGGCGTCGGCGGAAGTGATTCCAGAACCCACCCAGCGAGGTGAGCTGCTGGCGTGCGAGCTTCTGCTCGGCCTGCAGCTGGTCGGCCAGGACCCGCGCCTCGACCAGTTCGCGGTCCACGTCCGCGAGGCGGGCGCGTTTCGCACGGTCGAACTCCGCCAGCTGCTGGCGGCGCTCGCGATCCTTCTGCTGCTGCGCGAGATCGCCCGAGAACTTCTCGAGGCGCTGCGAGGCCGTGCGCCACAGCCCCTTCAGCTGGAAATAGACCAGGCTCTTGCGACCCTCCTCCGGGCGGCCGAGGTAGGCCTCGAGGGTCGCAAGCTGTTCCTCGACCCGCATGGTCGCGCCTTCCTGGAGCTTGAGCCGGTCGAGCAGGCGATGCCGATCGTCATCGAGCGCGCCCAGTTCCTTCTTGAGCTCCGCACGATTGCGAAACAGCGCAACCATGCGCTCGTCCTCGGTCGACGGTCTCCGCCCGGACAGGCGCTGGATCAGTCGGTGCAGGTCGTCACGCAGGTTCATGCACTACGCCACAGGCTGGCGCGGGCGGCGCCGCGAAACGATGGCCGCGATCGAAGCAGTAGTCGAGCCACTTGTTCAGCAGCATGTTGCGCAGCCAGCGCTCGCCGAGCGAGGCGGATGTGCGGCAGCGTATGGAGGCGAGCCCGGGGTGCCGCACCCAGCGTCCGCAGTGGCTGGCCTCCGCGAGGCGCGCGTCGTGATAGACGCGAACCTCGAGATCCGGATCGGCCACCGAACCCGGCGCGTCCTCGAAGAAATAGGTGAGCCGGAGCACCGTGGTGTAGGGACTGTGCTCCACCGTCTCGAGGTGGAGGTCACAGTCGGACGGCACGCGAGACACGCTGCGCCCGGCCAGCGCGCGCAAGTCCCCGACGAGGCCGCGCAACCGCAGGTAGTTGCTCTCGTACAGCGTCATCAGTCCGACGAAGCTCGCCGGCCGCGCCCGCCAAGAGGTCACGCACAGGCTGTCTGCGCTCATCGTGCGACTATAGCACGGGGTTTTTCCGCATCCGTGACGCGCTCCACACCCGCGCGCACCATCACGGACGCAGCCTGCGCTCGATGCCCATGCGGTCGATGATCCGGCTCGCAATCTCCTCGATCGAGCACTCGGTCGTGTTCAGGTGCGGCACGCCGTAACGCTGGAACAGCGCTTCGGCGCTGCGCACCTCGTAGTCGCACTGCGCGACCGACGCGTAGCGGCTGCCGGGCCGGCGCTCGTTGCGGATCTGCCGCAGCCTGTGCGGATCGATCGTCAGGCCGAAGAGCTTCGCGGCCCAGGGCCTCACCATCGCGGGCAACTGGCGGTTCTCGAAGTCGTCATCGGTGAGCGGGTAGTTGGCCGCAAATACACCGTACTGCATCGCCATGTAGACGCAGGTCGGCGTCTTGCCGGAGCGCGACACGCCGACCAGGATCACGTCGGCGCGCGAGTAGTCGGCCACGACGCCGCCGTCGTCCGCGGACAGCGCGAAATTCGTCGCGTCGATGCGCGCGCCGTAGACGACTCGGTCCGCAATGCCGTGCGCGCGCCCCTCGCGCTCGGACGACTTCACGCCGAGCTCCCCCTCGAGCGGCGACATGAACGCGTCGAAAAAGTCGAGGAAGAGTCCGTTGCTGCGCTTCACGACCGAGCGCAGCTCACCTTTGACCAGCGTGCTGAAGACCACGGGCCGAATGCCGTCTGCAGCGGCCGTCGCGTCGATCTTTCTTACGGCTTCCACTGCCTTGTCAACGCTGGATATAAATGGCAGAGTCACCTGTCGGAATTCGAGGCCTTCGAATTGCGTAAGCAGGCTGTGTCCCATCGTTTCGGCAGTCACGCCGGTCTGGTCCGAGACGAAAAACACTGTTCTCCGGTTCATCCGCGCGACGCTCTCCACTGCTCCGAAGGCAGGAGCAGTGTTTCATTCATCCTCGGCATGTAGCAAGAGGCGACCCTTGAGCCGCTATACGATCCCGTTCGCAGGTCTGGGCCGCCACGACGTCGCGACCGTCGGCGGCAAGAATTCCTCCCTCGGCGAGATGATCGCCAACCTCGCGGCGCTGGGCGTTTCCGTGCCCGGCGGGTTCGCCACCACCGCCGATGCCTATCGGGAGTTCCTGGCCCGCGACGGGCTCGCCGACCGCATCAAGTCGGAGCTCGGGGCGCTCGACGTGGACGACGTGGCGCGCCTTGCCGAGACCGGCGCCCGCATTCGCGACTGGATACTTTCGGCGCCCTTCCCCCACGCCCTCGAGCGGGAGATCACGGAGCGCTACGAGGCCATGGACGAGGGCCGCGGGCAGGTGGCCGTGGCCGTGCGCTCCTCCGCCACGGCGGAGGACCTGCCGGAGGCGTCGTTCGCCGGCCAGCAGGAGACGCTGCTGAACGTGCGCGGCGCCGCTGAAGTCGTCCGCGCCGTGCACGACGTATTCGCCTCGCTGTACAACGACCGCGCGATCGCCTACCGCGTGCACCAGGGCTTCGACCACTCGCTGGTCGCGCTCTCCGCCGGCATCCAGCACATGGTGCGCAGCGATCTCGGTGCGAGCGGCGTGATGTTCACGCTGGACACCGACTCGGGGTTCCGCAACGTGGTGTTCATCACGGCGTCCTGGGGCCTCGGCGAGACCGTGGTCCAGGGTGCCGTGAACCCCGACGAGTTCTACGTCTACAAGCCGGCGCTGCGCTCCGGCCACGACCCGGTCCTGCGCCGCACGCTGGGCTCGAAGGCAATCAAGATGACCTACGCGCAGGGCGGCGACAGCGGCCGGCGCGTCGTGACGGTGGAGGTGCCGGAGGCCGACCGCGAGCGCTTCTGCCTCGACGATGCCGACCTCTGCGAACTCGCCCGGCAGGCGCTCGTCATCGAGGACCACTACGGCTGCCCCATGGACATCGAGTGGGGCAAGGACGGCGAGACCGGGCGCATCTACATTCTGCAGGCCCGCCCGGAGACGGTGCAGAGCCGTGCGGGCCGCACGCTGCAGCGCTACACGCTCGAGTCCCGCGGCAAGGTGCTGGTGAGCGGCCGGAGCATCGGCCACCGGATCGGCGCGGGTCCCGCGCGCATCATCCGCGACGTACGCGAAATGGCCCGTGTCGAATCCGGCGACGTACTCGTGGCCGACATGACCGATCCCGACTGGGAGCCCGTGATGAAGCGGGCCTCCGCCATCGTGACCAACCGCGGCGGCCGCACCTGCCACGCCGCCATCATTGCGCGCGAACTCGGCATTCCCGCGGTCGTGGGCTGCGGCAATGCAACCACCGCGATCCGCGAGGGCCAGGCGGTGACCGTGTCCTGCGCCGAGGGCGACACCGGCTACGTGTACGACGGGATGCTGCGATTCGACCATTCGCAGGTAGAACTCGATGCCATGCCGCCGCTGCCAGTGAAGATCATGATGAACGTCGGCAATCCGGACCGCGCCTTCGGCTTCGCGGCCATCCCGCACCATGGCGTGGGACTGGCGCGCCTCGAATTCATCATCAACCGCATGATCGGCGTGCACCCGAAGGCGCTGCTCGGCTTCGACGGGCTCGATCCGGAACTCAAGGACACGGTCCGGCGGCAGATGGCGGGCTACGACGACCCCGTCGGGTTCTACATCGCGAAACTCTGCGAGGGCATCGGCACCATCGCGGCGGCGTTCGCGCCCGAGCCGGTCATCGTGCGGCTTTCGGACTTCAAGTCGAACGAGTACGCCAACCTGATCGGCGGCCGACAGTACGAGCCCGTCGAGGAAAACCCGATGCTCGGGTTCCGCGGCGCCTCCCGCTACGTGGACGAGAGCTTCCGCCCATGCTTCGAACTCGAGTGCCGCGCGCTCAGGCGGGTGCGGCGCGAGATGGGCCTGAAGAACGTCTGGGTGATGGTGCCGTTCGTGCGCACGGTGCGCGAGGCCGCGCAGGTGGTCGAGCTGCTTGCGGCGAACGGACTGAAGCGCGGCGAGGACGGCCTCAAGGTCATCATGATGTGCGAGGTGCCGACCAACGCGCTCCTCGCCGACCGCTATCTCGAATACTTCGACGGCATGTCGATCGGCTCGAACGACATGACGCAGCTCACGCTGGGGCTCGACCGTGACTCGGCGATCATGGCGCGGCTGTTCGACGAGCGCGACGACGCGGTGAAGGCGCTGCTGCACATGGCGATCCAGGCCTGCCGCAAGGCCGGCAAGTACATCGGCATCTGCGGGCAGGGCCCGTCGGACCACCCGGATTTCGCGCGCTGGCTGCTGGACGAGGGCATCGAGAGCATGTCGCTCAACCCGGATACGGTGGTCGAGACCTGGCTGTTCCTCGCGGGCGAGCACGCGCCACGCTGACACGGCGGCGGCTTCGATGCCGGCCGCTCGGGTGTATCGGCTCGCGATCAATCGACGACGCAGGCGACTTCGATACCGGCCGTTCGGCCGCAAGGGGTCTCTACCGGCTCGCCCGGAAACATGCTCGCCTATAGAGACCCCTTGCGGCCGCCCGGCCTGCGCCGCGGCAAGCGTCACGACCTGCCGCATCGGTTACCGTCCTGCGTGCGCTGCCGCAGTCACCACGACCTGCCACCACGCCAGGCGACCGGGACGGGGTCTTCTCCAGCGAGCATATCTCTTCGCGAGCAGGAGAAGACCGCGTCGCGGTCGCCAACGATTGGCGTCTGATACGTCGAGTGTGCGCTGGCGGGCTGCGCGGCTACCTTATCGCCTGCCGCCCCGCGAGCGCGTGGGCGAGCGTGCCGCCATCGACGTACTCGAGCTCGCCGCCCATCGGCACGCCGTGCGCGATTCGCGTGGCACGCAGCCCGAGACGCGCAGCCACCTCGCCGAGGAAGTGCGCCGTCGCCTCGCCCTCGACCGTCGGGTTGGTCGCGAGGATCACTTCCCGGACCTCGCCTTCGCCTAGCAGCTTCTCGAACGCCTCGATGCCGATCTCGACCGGCCCCACGCCGTCGAGCGGCGAAAGGTGGCCCATGAGCACGAAGTAGCAGCCGCGGTAGCTCGCCGACTGCTCGATCGCCACGACGTCCGCCGGCGACTCGACCACGCAGAGCAGCGTGCGGTCCCGCGTCGTCGCGGCGCAGGTCGGGCAGAGTTCCCCCTCGGCGAACATGCGGCATCGCCCGCAGTGCCCCAGTGCGCTGGAGGCGGCAGCGAGCGCAGCGGAAATTTCGCGCGCGCCGTTGCGATCGCGTTCGAGCAGGTGGAACGCCATGCGCTGCGCCGACTTCGGTCCCACGCCGGGCAGGCAGCGCAGTGCCTCGATGAGCCGGTTGAGCGTCGGCGGGTAGAGCATCGCCCGGCGGCTCTCAGCCGAACGGCAGCTTGAGGCCCGCCGGCAGGTTCATGCCGCCCATGAGCCCTGCCATTCGTTGCTGCGACGCGGCCTCCAGCCTCTGCGCGGCGTCGTTGATCGCGGCGGCCACGAGGTCCTCGACCATCTCGCGGTCATCGAGCGGGACCGACGGATCGATCTGCACGCGCTTCGCCTCGTGACGGCCATTGATCGTAACCTTGACCATGCCGCCCCCGGACTCGCCGGTGACTTCCATGGCCGCGATCTCGGCCTGCGCCTTCTGCAGGTTCGCCTGCAACTGCTGCGCCTGCTTCATCATGTTGCCGATGCCGCCCTTCATGTTGTCGTTGACTCCGGGGTAAAAAAATCAGTTCAACGGCCGGACCGAACCCGGCTGCACCGTCGCGCCGAACGTGTCGCGCATCGCCCGCACGGCGGGATCGCCATCGATCGCCTGTTCCGCGGCCTTGAGGCGCTCGTCGGCGACCTGCGCCTGTTGGCGTGCCAGCGTGGTCTCGCCACCGGCCACCTCTCCCACGCCGATCTCGAGCCGCACGGGCTGCCCGTAGTGCAGCGACAGCGCCTGCACGAGGCGCTCCACGATCTTCGGGCGGTTGAAAGCCTCCCCCGCGGGGTCGAGCCGCAGCTTCACGACGTCCCTGACCCGGCCGACGAGCACGCAATGCGCGGCAAGCTGGCCGGCCGGCCCCTGCAACCCGAGCGCCAGTACCGTGGACGGCCAGTCGCCAGCCACAGTCGGGGCAGACGACGCGGCGGGCGCCTCGGCCGCGGCCGGGCCCGGCCGGGGCGCAGCCGCAGGGGCCGCGCCCCGCGACGGTGCAGGACCCGTGCGCGGCGCAGCGGAGGGCGCAGTCGCCGCAGGTACCGCGCCCGGGACCTCCGGCCTGAACGCCAGCATCCTGAGCAGCGCCATCTCGAAACCGCCACGCGCGTCCGGCGCGAAATCGAGGTCGCGGCGCGCCATGATCGCGATCTGGTAGAGGAGCTGCAGGTCCTCGGGCAAGAAAAGGCCCGCCAGCGCCGCGAGCACCTGGTCCTGTTCTTCGTCCTCGCCGCGCAGGTCCGGCAACGCCTTGAGCAGCGCCATGCGCTGGATCGCGGCGGCGAGTTCACCGAGCGCCTGGTCGTAGTCCGGCGCACGCTCGTCGAGCTGCTGCACGGCGGCCATGAGCGCGCTCCCGTCCTTCGACGCCAGCGCGTTCAGGATCGCCTCGACGTGACGCCGGTCGAGCGTGCCGAGCAGCTCCCGCACCTCGGCCTCGAGCACCCGCCCGCCGCCGAAGGCGAGCACCTGGTCGAGCAGCGACAGGGCGTCGCGCATGCTGCCCTCGGCGGCGCGCGCGATGGCCCTGAGTGCCGCCGGCTCGAATTCGACCTTTTCGGCCTCCGAGATCGCGGTCAGGCGCTCCTGGATCTGCGCCAGCGGCAGCCGCCGCAGGTGGAACTGCAGGCAGCGCGACAGCACGGTCACCGGAAGCTTCTGGGGATCGGTCGTCGCGAGCAGGAACTTGATGTGCGGCGGCGGCTCCTCGAGCGTCTTCAGGAGCGCGTTGAACGAGTGCGTCGAGAGCATGTGCACCTCGTCGATGAGGTACACCTTGTAGCGGCCCCGCGCCGGCGCGTACTGGACGTTGTCGAGGAGTTCCCGCGTGTCGTCCACCTTGGTGCGCGACGCGGCGTCCACCTCGAGCAGATCCACGAAGCGCCCGGCGTCGATGTCCCGGCACGCGCCGCATTCCCCGCAGGGCTTCGACGACACGCCTTTTTCGCAGTTCAACGACTTGGCGAAGATGCGCGCGATCGTGGTCTTGCCGACGCCGCGCGTGCCGGTGAACAGGAACGCGTGATGGATGCGGCCCGAGTCGAGCGCGTTCGTGAGCGCGCGGCGGACGTGTTCCTGCCCGACGAGCTCGTCAAAGCTGCGCGGCCGCCATTTTCGGGCCAGGACCAGGTAACTCATGCGGAGGCTCTTGCTCCCCGGGCAGCGTCAATCGTGGAGGCGGCCCGCGCCAGAATACCCCCGGCACCCGGCGTCGCCGCTACCGTTGCTCCCTTCCGGGCCTGGCGGGGTTTGCGGCTGGCCGTCGCGAGGGATCCGACGCGAGCCACCATGAAGGGCCGCGACTATAGCAGCCCCACCGCACCCAGTCAGCCGCGCCCCCGATAGGTCGGCACGCCCTGGTCGGGAATCCACAGCCCCGCGGGCGGGCGCCCGGTCTGCCAGAACACGTCGATCGGCATGCCGCCGCGCGGGTACCAGTAGCCTCCGATGCGGAGCCACCGCGGCGCGAGGAAATCCACCAGCCGGCCGGCGATAGCCAGCGTGCAGTCCTCGTGGAACGCACCTTGGTTGCGGAAGCTCGAGAGGTAGAGCTTGAACGACTTGCTCTCGACCAGCCAGCGGCCCGGAACGTAGTCGAGCACGAGGTGGGCGAAGTCCGGCTGACCGGTAATCGGGCACAGCGACGTGAACTCCGGCGCCGTGAAGCGCGCCAGGTACAGCTTGCGCGGGTGCGGGTTCGGCACGCGCTCGAGCACGGCCTCGTGCGGCGAGGCCGGAATCGGGGTCGGCGCCCCGAGCTGCTCGAGCGCGGCATAGGCGCCGCCGCCCTTTCTGCGTCGGCCGGCCACGCTTCAGCCCTGCTGGCGCGCGTAGATGCGTTCCATCTCGTCCATGATGCGGTTCATCTCGCGCATCGCCGCATCGAACGGTTGCGAGGTCGTCATGTCGACGCCGGCATCCTTCAGCAGATCGATCGGGTACTTCGAGGAGCCGGACGAGAGCAGCCTCAGGTACGCGTCGCGGTGCTTCGTCGCCTGCCCGGAACTGACCGACTCCCGGCCGATCATGCCCTCGGCGAGCGACATGCCGCCGATCATGCTGGTGGCGTACTGGTAGACGTAGAAGTCGTAGTAGAAATGCGCCACGTACGCCCATTCGGACGCGTAGGTGTCGTCGATCTTCACGACGCCCTGGTCCGATCCGTAGTACTCGCGCAGGAGCTTGAGGTACAGGGCATTCAGCGAGTCCTTCGTGAGCGGCTCGCCGCGCTCGACCGCCTCGTGAATCATGAGCTCGAATTCCGCGAACATCGTCTGCCGGAAGAGCGTGGTGCGCATCGTGTCGAGGTAGCTCGACAGGAGGAACAGGCGCGTGGCGTCGTCCTTCGTCTGGTCGAGCACGTGGTGGAACAGCAGGTTCTCGTTCAGCGTGGAGGCAACCTCAGCCACGAAGATCGAGTAGTCCGCGGTCGCGAACGGCTGGTTCGCGGCCGACAGGTACGAGTGCATGGAGTGCCCCGACTCGTGCGCGAGCGTGGAGACCTCATTCCACGTGCCCGTGAAGTTGAGCAGCTGGTAGGGGTGCACGCCGTAGACCATCGTGCTGTATGCCCCCGGCGACTTGCCCGTCGTGGGCATGAAGTCCACCCAGCCAGAGGCGTAGCCCTTGCGCAGCGTATCCACGTAGGCCGGGCCCAGCGTGCCGAAGGAATCGAGCGTGAGCTTCATCGCTTCCTCGGGCGTGAACTTGAGGTCCACCTTCGCGACGATGGGCGCATACAGGTCCTCGTAGCCGAGCTGCGGCAGGCCCATGATCTTCTGCCGGAGCTTCAGGTAGCGATGCAGCGTCGGCAGGTTGGCGTGCACGTCCGAGATGAGCTGCGTGTAGACGGACTTCGGGATGTTGTAATCGAACAGCGCCGCTTCGAGCGAACTCGGGAACTTGTGCACGTCCTTGTTGAAGACGTGGGCCTGCACCTGCGAGTTCAGCGTCGTGGCAAGCGTGCCGGTGAAATCGTTGTAACGGCCGAAGAAAGCCTGGAACGCGAGGTCCCGGTCCGCCTTGACCGGGGAAGTCCTCACCCGGGTGAACGCCGAGGCATCGAGGCGCAGCTTCTCGCCTCCGGACAGGGTGATCTCCGGAAACGGCAACTCGGCGCTCGTGAACACGGACCGCACCGTCTGCCCGGCGTCGGACATGAGCCCGGCCTGCGCGATGATCTTCTCCTCGGCGGGCGAAAGCGTGTGCTGCGCCGCACGCAGGATGTCGTCGAAGAACATGCGGTACTGGCCGAGCTTCGGCTGCTCGGCAAGGAACCGGTCGACCGTCTCCTTGCCGACGGCCAGGAGTTCCGGCCGCATGAACGCGGTCGCCGTCTGCAGGTCGGTGTAGACCTGGCCCGCTTCCTGCTTCATCTGCAGGGTGCGGCTGACACGCGTGTCCTGGTCGCACAGCGCGCTCGCATAGACGTACAGCCGCTGCGCCCTGCGGTTGGCCTGCTCCCAGTCGGTCATCGCCGCGAGCAGGGTCGCAGCCGAGGTGCCGAGCTTGCCCTGCCACTGTCCGAGCCCCGGGAGCGACGAGACGAGTTCCTTCTTGGCGGCGACCCAGGCCGCCTCGTCGGGGTACAGGTCCGCCAGGTTCCACTTATATCCATCCGGGATTTCCGACCGCTCGGTCGCAAGGACCGCAGGGGCCGCGAGGACCGCCAGAGCCGCCACGAGGGCGCAAAGCCTCATCTGTCGCATCTGAACTCCATGACGGCGGGCTGCCGCGTTTGGAAACAGGCAGCTTGCCTGCAGGCCGGGGCCGCTGCAATCCGCGGACGCCCTGACGCCGCCGGCCGGGCGGACATCCCGCATCCGCTACCCATAAGGTCGGTCGAAGGATAAGATTGCTGCGCTGCAAACAGGCAGCGGTTCTTGATCGCCGAGGTCCAATGACCGCGACTGACCGGTCCGGAAAACCGCCCCGGACGATGTGCACGCTGCTCGAGGGGCGGGGCCTGCTCGAAATGGCGGCGCTGCCCGCCTGGCTGCCGCTGCTGCAGGCGACGCCGCGGGGCGACGGGCATACGGTCCTGCTCGTGCCGGGCTTCACCGCGGGCGACGCCACCCTGGTGGGATTGCGGGTCTTCCTGCGTTCGCGCGGCTACAAGGTCGAGACCTGGGGCTTCGGCCAGAACACGGGCTTCAAGCTCAAGTTCTCGCAGGCCCTGGAGCAGAAGGTTCGATACCTGCACCACCGCACCGGCGGCAAGGTCAGCGTCGTCGGCTGGAGCCTGGGCGGCGTCTACGGGTTCTATGCCGCGCACAGCGCGCCGGAATGCGTGCGCACCGTGATCTCGCTGGGCAGCCCGTTGCGCTTTTCAGTCGGAAAGCTGCAGGTCCCCGTGCTCGTGCAGGCGCTGTACAGGTATTTCGCGCACCCGCTGGGCCCGGTCGCCCACCTCTCGCACGTGCGGAGCAAGGTCCTGAAGGCCCCGCCACCGATGCCGTCCACCTGCATCTACTCGTCTACCGACGGCGTGGTCCCCCCCGACTCCGCGCAACTCGATGACGCGTTCGGCCAGCACGAAAACATCTGGGTGCCGGGCAGCCACCTCGGGCTCGGGTTCAACCCGGCCGTGATGTGGGTACTTGCCGACCGGCTGTCCCAGCCCGAAGACGAGTGGCAACCGTTCAGCCCGAAGGGCGTGCTCGGCTCCGTCTACGAGCGCCTCGCAAGCCACATGCGGACCTCGATCGCGCCCGCCGTCGCCTGATCCCTCGGCGTCCCGACCCTCAGGCGGCCCTGCGGCGCGGGGCCGCGCTCTTTGCCTTGACCCTGGCCTTGGCCTTCGCCTTCCCCCGCTTCGCCCGCCCCTTGCGACCGGCCGACAGCCGGCTGGCGAGTTCGAGGTATTCCTGGAAGGACTCGCGGATGCAGAGCGCGAAGAATTCCGGGTCGGGAATCTGCTCGCGGCACGACGTGGGCGAGATGATGACCCTGCCGTCGTAGCTCGTCACGGCGAATACGAGCCCCATGCCGTCTGAGATCGGCATGATTGCCGAGAAATACGTCATGCGCGCGCCATTGAGATAGAGGGGTATCGACGGCCCGGGCACGTTCGTCACCGTGCAGCTCGCGAGCGGCGCACGCTGCCCCACGCCGAGCGCCGACCCGGCGAGCAGGCGGGCCGAAATCGCGAGCGTCGCGGCGGGCGCGTGCTTCGTGACGTCGGTGAGTTCCTTCGCGCCCACCGCCTGCCCGATCTCCTCGGCACTCGAAGTGTGCTTGCGTATCGAACGCAGGCGCCGCACCGGGTCCTCGAGCTCGGTACCGAGCGGCACACGCAGCATGCTGATGCCGCTGGCGGCAGACACGCCGCTGTCCGCGTTGCGGATCGACACCGGCGCGATCGAGACCAGGCTTGGCCCGGGCAGCTCGTCGTGTGTCAGGAGATAGCGGCGCAGCGCCCCGCCGCACACCGCCAGCACCGCGTCGTTGATGGTCGCGCCCGGCACCAGCGCGCGGATCCTCTTGAACTCGTCGAGCGTGAAGCGCCGCGACTCGTACACGCGGTGCGGCGAGACCTCCGAGTTGAAGCGGGTGACCGGCAGCCGATCCGGATGCAACCAAGCGTCGCGCAGCGTTCCGAACACCACCGGCGCCAACCTGCGCACCACCCGGGTCAGCGGTGCGGCGACCATCAGCGGCTGCACGAGGTTGTGCAGGGCCGCGCGGGCGAGCAGCGAGCCCGTCCCGGGCGGGGACTCCGGGAACCACGGTTCGGGCGGCTCCGGATGCGGCGGCAGCGCCGTCGTGTCGTGCAGGAGCGTCGTGATCTCCGCGCCGCCCTTCACGTCGATGGCGGCGTGGTGGATCTTGGCGAGCACCGCGAAGCTGTCGGGAGGCAGGTCGAGGAACGTGTCGAGGCCCTCGACGAGGTACAGCTCCCACAAGGGCCTGGAGAGATCCAGCGGCCGCGCGTGTATGCGCGAGGCCTGGATGCAGAACTGCCGCCAGTCGCCGGGCTTCGGCAGCGATATGTGGCGCACGTGGTACTCGAGGTCGAAAACCTCGTCCTCGATCCAGTAGGGGTAGTCGATCTCGAGCGGGACGCGCAGCAGTTTCTGCCGGAAGATGGGCGACAGGTGCAGCCGGCTTTCGATGTGCTTCAGCAGGCCCTTGAACCGGACCCGGCCCCCGGGGGCCGTCGAGGGGTCGTAGATGTAGACCAGGGTGATGTTTGAATTGGCGTGGCCGCGCTCCGCGTACACGAATCGGGCATCTTCACCGCGCAATTGGCGCATGGCGTGCTCTCGGCTCGGCCCCAGCAGGACCGGGTCCGAGTCTAGCATCGCCCCCGTGCCGCCACCCCTGTGGATGTCGCATACTTGCAGGGCCATGGCTCGCCCGATCCCGGTGGCCGATTTAGTGTTCCTGCTGATTGACCGCGCGGAAGCGCCGGCCAACGTCGGCATCGCCCTGGTCTTCGAGCCGCCGCCGGGCACCAGCAGCGACAAGGCCCTGCGGGCCGTCCTGCGCGCCTACCGCGCCGCGCAGCCGACCTCGCCCTTCGACGTCGTGCCGGAAGTGCCCCCGCTCGGTGTGCCGCACTGGGTCGCTCACGGCCGAGCGGACATGAAGCAGCATGTGCGGCGCGAGACGCTGCCCCCGCCCGGTTCGCTCCGGCAGCTGAACGAGCGCCTCGCGGAACTGCACCGCGATCGTTTCGACCGCAGCCGGCCGCTGTTCGAGATTCACCTGATCGACGGGCTCGCGTCCGGGCAGTTCGTCCTCTACATCAAGTCGCATCACGCGTGCTGGGATGGACACTCGGCGGCGGCGCGCATCTTCGGCAGCCTGTCCACCGAACCGGGCCCGCTGCTCACGGGTTTCCACGCATTGCCCCCCGCAGAGCCGCCCGAGTCGCCGGACGCCGCCGGCGGACTGCGGTCCCTGATGACGCATGCGCTGGCGCTCAAGGAACTCTACGCGCAGGTCACGAGCCGGATCACTGCCCTGCGGGCGGCACCGGGCCGGAGCCGGGGCAACACGCCCTTCGCCGGACCGCACACGCGGTTGAACCAGCGGGTCGTCGCCGAGCGCTCCGTCGCGCAGTTCTCCCTGCCACTCGAGGAAATGCGGCGCGGCGGGCATGCCTTCGGAGGCCCCATCAACGACGTGCTGCTCGCCGTGACCGACGATGGCGTGCGGCGCTACCTGAGGGACCTGGGCGAGCGACCTGCGGAACCGCTGGTTGCGATGTGCCCGGTGTCCGTGCGCACGCCAGGCGACTTCGAGGCCGGAACCAAGGCCTCGACCATGTTCGTAAGGCTCGCCGGGCCGGGCCGGGGCGCCGCCCGACGACTCACGGAGATCGTGGCCAGCTCGGCCGCGGCCAAGGCGGAGTTCCGCTCGATGTCCAAGGAGGCGACCATCGACTTCGCGCTGCTGGCATTCGGCTTGTGGCTCACCTCCGATGTCTTCGGGCTCGCTGCGTTCACGAGGCCGGTGGTGAACTTCGTGGTGTCGAACGTCGGCGGTATCAAGGGCGCTCGATACCTCGGCCGGTCGCGCCTGGTCGGCACCTTTCCCATCTCGATGGTCGCGGACCCTGCCGGGCTCAACTTCACGTCCTTTTCGCACGACGGGCGGATGGATGTCGGGATCATCGCCAACCGCGCCGCGGTGCCGGATGCGGAGTCACTCGCGCGGCATTGCCTCGCCGCGTGGCAACAACTGCGCCGGGCCAAGCCGCCTCAGGACTTGACCTTGAGGAAACCTCCGGCCCGCAAGCCCTCGCGCACGCGGCGCATGCCCGCCAGCCAGCGGCCGTAGTCGGCCGCCTTCTTCTGGAAGAACCCGAGGACCTCGGGGTGGGTGAGGATCAGGAAGCTGTCCTGCTCGATGCCGTCGGCAATCGCGGACGCCGCCTGCTCCACGGTCAGCACGCCCGGGATCGAACCCGCTGCCGTTCCCTCGTCGAGGCCCGTCATCGCAGTCGCGACGTACTGCGGGCACACGACCGAAACGCCGATGCCACGGCTACCATAGGTGATGGCGAGCGACTCTGCGAGCCCGACCGCCCCGTGCTTGGTCACGCTGTAGGCGGTGTCGCCCACCTGGCTCAGGAGTCCCGCGGCCGATGCGACGCTCACCAGGTAACCGGAGCCGCGTGCGAGCATCCCGGGCAGGACCGCCCGGCACGCGTGCACGTGCGCCATGACGTGGACCGACCACATGCGCTGCCAGTCGGCATCGCCTGCCGACAGCGCGTCGTCGAGGTCCAGCGCCTTGACGCCGAGTCCCGCATTCGACACGAGGATGTCGACCCGGCCGTATTTCGCGTTCGCGGCATCCACCAGCCTGCGCACGGCGCCGGCATCCGCGACGTCGCACTGCAGACCGAGGCCGCCGAGTTCCCCAGCCGTGCTTTCAGCGAGCCCACCGTCGACATCGGCGACCACGACGCCCGCCGCGCCGCGGCGGACGAACTCCCGGCACACGGCCCGACCGATGCCGCGGCCGGCACCGGTGACCAGCGCGACCTTCTCCTGGATCTTCATGCCGAGGGCGTGAAGTAGCGGCCGAGTTCGATCTTTGCGATGTGATTGCGATGCACCTCGTCCGGGCCGTCAGCGATGCGCAGGGTCCGCGCGTTCGTGTACAGCCAGCCGAGGCCGAAGTCGTCCGAAACGCCCGCACCGCCGAAGAGCTGGATGGCCTGGTCGACGACTTCGCAGGCGACGTTCGGCGCCACGACCTTGATCATCGCGATCTCCTTCTGCGCCGCCTTGTTACCGGCGACGTCCATCTTCCACGCCGCGTGCAGGACGAGGAGGCGCACCTGGTCGATCTTCATGCGTGCGTCCGCGATGCGCTCGCGCCACACACCCTGCTCCGCCAGACGCTTGTGGAAAGCGATCCGCGTCAGCGAGCGCTTGCACATGGCCTCGAGCGCGCGCTCGGCGACGCCGATGAGCCGCATGCAGTGGTGGACGCGGCCGGGGCCGAGGCGACCCTGCGCGATCTCGAATCCGCGGCCCTCGCCGAGCAGCAGGTTCGTGACTGGCACGCGCACGTCCCGGAATTCGACCTCGGAGTGCCCGTGCGGCGCGTCGTCGTAGCCGAAGACCGGGACCTGTCGCACCACCCGCACCCCCGGCGCGTCCGTCGGCACCAGGATCATGGATTGCTGGCGATGACGGCTCGGATTCTGCGGATCGGTCTTGCCCATGAAAATGAGGATCTTGCATCGCGGGTCGCCGGCGCCTGAGGTCCACCACTTGCGGCCGTTGACCACATACTCGTCGCCGTCGCGGGTGATGCTGGCCTCGATGTTGGTCGCGTCCGAGGAAGCGACCCCGGGCTCGGTCATTGCGAAGCCCGAGCGGATCTCGCCCTCGAGCAGCGGCGTGAGCCACTGGCGCTTCTGCTCCTCGCTGCCGTAGCGGACCAGCACCTCCATGTTGCCCGTGTCGGGCGCCGAACAATTGAAGGCCTCGGGGCCGATGTGCGAGCGGCCCATAATCTCGCAGAGCGGCGCGTACTCGAGGTTGGTGAGCCCCGCACCGTACTCGGACTCGGGCAGCCAGAGGTTCCAGAGTCCCGCTGCCCTCGCCTTCTTCTTCAGGTCCTCGACGATGCGGGTCGGCACCCACGCATTGCCCTTGCGCCGGTTCTCCTCGATCTCGGCATGGAAGCGACCCTCGTTCGGGTAGACGTGCTCGTCCATGAACGCGGCGACGCGCCGTTGCAGGTCCTGCACCTTCGGGGAATGTTGGAAATCCATCGTCGTCTCCTCAGGAAAGTTTGAGCCGCTCGACCTGGCTCCATGCCAGTTCCGCGAGCGGGCGCGCCGCGCGTCCGGTCTGCAGCGCCTCGGCACTCGAGGCATTGCCCTGCAGTGCGCGTGCCATCACGCCCTGCGCGATCGCTGCGATCCGGAACATGTTGTAGGCCATGTAGTACTCCCAGTCGCGCCCGGGAATACCCTCATGGCCCGTTCGACGGCAGTATGCCGCCACGTAATCGCGCTCGGCGGGAATGCCGAGCGCGGCGAAATCGAGCCCCGCGAGCCCGCGGAACATGCCGGGCGGGATGCGCCACACCATGCAGTGGTAGGCGAAGTCGGCGAGCGGGTGGCCGAGGGTCGAGAGTTCCCAGTCGATCACGGCACGGATGCGCGGCTCGTCCGCGTCGAAGATCACGTTGTCGATGCGGTAGTCACCGTGGACGATCCGGGTCTCGTCGCCTGCGGGAATATTGGTGGGCAGCCACGCGATCAGGTTGTCCATCGCCTCGATCTTCTCGGTCTCGGAGGCCTGGTACTGCTTGCTCCAGCGCGCGACCTGCCGCGCGATGTAGCCGTCGGTCTTGCCGAAATCCCCGAGACCCACTGCGACCGGGTCGACCGAGTGCAGCGCGGCGATCACGCGATTGAGTTCGCCGTGGATGCGCGAGCGCTCGGCGGCCTCGAGACCCGGCAGCGCCGGATCCCAGAACACCCGCCCCGTGACGTACTCCATGACGTAGAAGGCCGTGCCGATGACCGCGTCGTCCTCGCAGAGCGCATGGGTCCTCGCCACCGGCACGTCCGTCGCGGCCAGGGCCTTGATCACGCGGTACTCACGGTCCACGGCGTGGGCCGACTGGAGCAGCTTGCCGGGCGGCTTGCGGCGCAGGACGTAGCGCTGGCTCCCGGCGGTGAGGAGGTAGGTCGGGTTCGACTGCCCTCCCTTGAATTGCGCGACCTCGAGCGGCCCGGCGAGCGGGGCCACCGTCGCCGCGAGCCACGCGGCCAGCCGCGCGACGTCGAAGGCGTGCTGCGGCGCCACCGGCCGCGTGCTCGGAGGCGCCTCGCTCATCGCCTGCTCCTCGCCCGACTGATCGCCCGCGTCCGCATCGGCAGTCTCACTTTCCGGCCCTGGGCCGCGGCGCCACGAGTGCCGTCGGCAGGACCCTGAGCAGCAGCGCTGCGAGCGTCCACGGCCACCACGGCACGAAACGGTGGGATGCTCCGCGCTCGATCAGCCGGGCCATGATGGCCGCGCCCTTCTCGACGGGAATCACGAACGGGCGATTCGGCACGCCGCGATTCATGTCGGTGTCGATGTACCCGGGTGCGAGTTCGGTGACCGTGATCGGCTCGTGGTGCACCTCGGCCCTGAGCGACTGCAGATACCGGTGCAGCCCGCCCTTGGCGGCGGAATACGCGCCGAGGAATGGCATGCCGCGCACGCTCGCAATCGAGGTGATCGCGACGATCTGCCCGCCTCCCTGCGCTCGCAGGATCGGCAAGGCCTGCTCGATGGTCGCGATCGCGCCGGTGAGGTTGGTGTCCAGCGTGCTCTTCACGAGGTCGAACTTGCCCTTGCCCACCGGCGTGTTGTAGCCCACTCCGGCGTTCACGACCACGATGTCGAGGCGGCCGAATTCTGTCGCCGCGCGTGCGAACGCACCTGCGATGCCGCCGAAGTCCGTGACGTCGAGCGAGACGGGCAGCACGCGAGGGGCACCGAGACTGCGCAGGCGCCCGGCCAGGGCCTCGAGCCTGTCGGCGCGGCGCGCCGCGATCGCAAGGTCGTATCCCTTGCGCGCAAATTCGGCGGCGAGCGCCTCGCCGATACCGGAAGACGCCCCGGTGATGAAGATTGATCGCGCCATTCTCTTCTCCGTCCTTGTCTAGAATCACGCGTCCCGCATGCCGAGCGTCGTGTCGTCGAGGCTCGCAAGCAGGTCAACCCCGGCGAAGGTCTCGCGGGAGTGATCGGCGAATCGCGGCCGCGCGCACGGAGATGCGACGTCCAGCCACTCGTGCAGGAGGAACTCCAGGTCGCGCCGCGCGATGAGCCGTGAGGACATGGGTACGCATGATACCGGCTGCACGAGCCGGCCGAGAGCCGTACAGTATGCAGGGTGGCCCCCTGCGCCCGGGGCTGCCGGCGTGCCCAGGCGGCGTTCATCTGTTAGCTTGCGGAGGGCATGGTGAAGACACCCAGCCTGCTCGACATCGTCAAACTCCTGCCGGCCCGCGACCTGACCCGTGCCGCGCGGGCCCTGGGCCTGACGCCGGACACGCTGATCAAGCGCGTCGGGTCGCTCGAGTCCGCCGTCGGCACGAAGCTGATGGATGCCGCGGCGAAGGCCCTCAAGCCCGGAGAGGCCGGGCGCATGATGATCGACCACGCGAGCAGGATCTTCTCCCAGGCCCGCGACTTCACGCGCGACCTCGAGGAACTGGCCGGCCTGCAGTCGCCCGAGATCGTGTTCGGCACGGACATGTTCGCCGCGGAACTGCCGCTCGGCGTGGCGCTCGGCCGCATGGCCACGGCGAACTCGCGCCTGCGAGTGCACGCGGTCGTCGGCGATTTCGAGGAACTCGCGAAGTCCGTCATGGCCGGACACATCGAGTTCGCGATCGCCGACACCACCAGCGCCGAGCGCCATCCCACGCGACTCGCGATCGAGCCGGTGGCCGAGCACCGCGTCTTCTTCTTCACCCGCCAGGGGCACCCGCTGACGGCCGCGAAGGAGCATTCGCTCGAGACGCTGCTGGTGTTTCCGCTCGCCACATCGCGTGTGCCGCACCGCATCGCCATGCACATCGCCAAGTCCATGCCGTCCGCGAAGGTGGAACGCGAAACGGGCGACCTGTCCCCCAGCCTGATGCTCGACAGCTTTGCGGTCGCGCGGGCCGCAGTGCTGGCCGGGGACGCCATCGGGCTCGCACCGCTCACGGCGATCGAGCCGGAACTGCGGTCCGGGAAGCTCGCGCTCGTCCCCTTCGACGCCCCGTGGCTGCACCTGAGCTACGGCCTCTTCTATCCACGCAAGCGCTCGCTGTCGCGCGCGGCGCAGCTCTTCGTCACCCAGTTGCGCCAGGTCGAGACGGACATCCAGGAGCGGGAGCACCGCGCGCTCGCGCGCATGAACCTGAAGCGGCGACCGGTCCGCAAGACCGCGAAGTCCGGGACGGCCGGCCCCGGTCCGGCCCCGAAGCGACGACCGGCGCCGACGCGGAGCCGAAGGTGATCACCCGCCTTGCGATCGCGCTCGCGGCCGTCGCCGTGGCCACCGCCGCTTCGCCTGCACGGGCCGCCGATCAACCGGCGACCATGCGCATCGACTACTTTCACACGGGCGGCCAGGGCAGCGAGATCTACGCCGTAGAGCGGATCGTCATCGAGCCCCTGCCGTGGCCGGGCAGCCTCGAGCGCACGGTGGACGACACGAACCTGGGCACATACCGATTCGAGGTCCGCGATGCCGCGGGCAAGCTGCTCTACTCCCGCGGCTTCGACGCCGTATACGCCGAGTGGGCAACGACGGCCGAGGCCGGCGCCTCGCATCGCACGTTCAGTGATTCGCTGCGATTTCCGGCGCCTCCGGGCCCGGCCAGGGTCGTGCTCCAGGCCCGCAACGCGGACCAGGTCTTCGAGACCGTCTGGCAGGTCGAGGTCGATCCGTCGAGCCGGTCCATCGATCGGGCGCCCCCGGCGAAGCAGGCGCTGGTCGAGATCGAGCACAACGGCGCCCCGTCCGACAAGGTGGACGTGCTGCTGCTCGGCGACGGGTATACGGCCGCCGAGTGTGCGTCGAAGTTCCGCCCGGATGCCGCGCGACTGGTGGCTGCCCTGTTCCGTCACGAGCCGTTCAGGTCGCGGCGCAAGGACTTCAATGTCTGGGGCCTCTGCCCTCCGGCCGCGGAGTCGGGCATTTCGCGACCGTCCACCGGCATCTACCGGCGCTCGCCGGTCGGTGCGACCTACGACGCGTTCGGCTCGGAGCGCTACGTGCTCACTTTCGACGACCGCGCGCTGCGCGACGTGGCGTCGTGGGCGCCGTACGAGTTTCTGACCATACTCGCGAACGGCAGGACCTACGGGGGCGGCGGGATCTTCGGCGCCTTCTCCACGGTAGCGGTGGACAACGACTGGGCCGACTACGTGTTCGTGCACGAGTTCGGACACCACTTCGCCGCACTGGCCGACGAGTACTACACCTCGCCGGTGGCCTACGAGCCCGTGACCCGGATCGTCGAGCCATGGCAGCCCAACGTCACGGCGATGCTCGACGCCGGCCGGCTCAAGTGGCGCGAGCGGACGGACAAGAGCACGCCACTGCCAACCTCCTGGCCCAAGGAGGAGTTCGAGGCCCGCGAGCGCGAGTTCCAGGCGCGCCGCAAGCAGATCCGCGCGGAGGGCCGGCCGGAAAGCGAGATGTCGGCCCTGTTCCGCGAGGAACAGGCCTACACCACGCGCGTACTCGGAGCCGCCCGCTACTCGGGCAAGGTCGGGGCGTTCCAGGGGGCCAATTACGATGCCCTGGCCTACTACCGCCCCCAGCTCGACTGCGTGATGTTCACGCGCGACGAGGTGCCGTTCTGCCGGGTCTGCCAGGACGCCCTCGACCGGGTGATCGACCTGTATGCAGGGCGCCCGGGAAAGGACTGAGCCCGGAGCCACGTCAGGGGCGCGGCTCTCTTCCGAAACTACGTATTTCCGTTTGACTGGCCCGGGCCTATTTGGGATGGAGCAGCCGGCCGCGCGCGGACCCTCCGGCCCCGGCACGACCATTTGATCGAGGTAACGGACATGACTGCGACAGGAAGAATCTGGGCACCACTCGCGGTCGCGGCGCTGGCGCTTGCCGCCTTTTCCGTCCACGCGGAGGAACTGAACTTCGAGGCGACACTCACCGGCGCAGGACAGATTCCGGAGCCGACCAAATCCAAGGCCACCGGCGAACTGAAGCTTACGGTGCACGACGGCGGCAAGAAGATCTCCTACACGCTGACGGTGACCGACCTGCAGAACGCAACCGCGGCGGAACTGCACCTCGGCGCGGCCTACATAAACGGCAAGCCGGTCGCGAAGCTCTTTCCCATGCACGGCGCAACGGCCAGGAAGGGCGCGTTCAGCGGCGTGCTCGCGGAAGGCACGATCACCGCCGCCGACCTGCTCGGGCCGCTGGCCGGCTCACCGCTCTCGGACTTCGTCGACCTGCTGCGCGAAGGCTCCGCGTACGTCAACATCCACACCAGCGACGGCGTGGACCCCCCGGAATCCGGTCCAGGCGACTATCGCGCGGGCGAGATCCGCGGCCAGATCGCCATGAAGTAGGACGCGACCGGGTGCCTACAGCCTGAACACGCGGGCGGCGTTTCCGGACAGGAACGCCGCCCGCGTCCTTTCGTCGAGACCGAGCTCGTCGAGGCCTTCGAGCGCTTTTTTCGGCGCGATCATCGGCCAGTTCGAGCCGAACATCACTTTCTCCCGGCCGTGGGCCTTGAGGTACGCGACGAGGCCCGGCGGATAGCGTCGCACCGTGTATGCCGAGGTGTCGATGTACACGTTGCGATGCTTGGTCGCGACCGCGACCATCTCCTCGGTCCACGGATACCCGATGTGGCCGCAGACGACGACGAGCTCCGGAAAGTCGATCGCCACCTGGTCGATGTAGGGAATCGGACGCCCGACCTCGGAGGGCATGAGCGGCCCGGTGTGACCGACCTGGGTGCAGAAAGGCACTCCCAGCTCGCAGCATTCGCTGTAGACCGGATAGAAGCGCGCGTGCGTCGGTGGCAGTTCCCAGAGCCACGGCAGGATGCGGATGCCCTTGAACCCGAGTTCCTTCACGCAACGGCGGATCTCGCCGACCGCGTCGCGCGGCCGGCGGATGTTCACCGAACCAACGCCGGCCAGGCGATCGGGCGCCTGCCGCACGAACGACGCGACCTCGTCGTTCGAGATGAGCGCGCCCTGCGGGCCTTCCCATGCGCTGATGAGGCTCTTTGCGACGCCGGCCTCGTCCATGCTCGCGACGGTAAGCGCCACGGGCCACTCGGCGGCCGCCGCCGCATCGTCCTGCCCGGCGCGCGCCCAGCGCCGCAGCGATTCGAACATGGGCTGGCTCAGGTGACGGGCGGTCGGGTGCTGCGCCCAGGCATCGATGATCATGCGGATGTCCCCTCCGTCGCGCGTCGGCATTGAGCCTCGCGGGGCATCCTTGCACGGTCACGGCCCGGGCGAATAGGGAGATCTGCGTAATCAACTCCCTTGTGAGCCGCACTCGGCTTCCACTGACGCTTTGTGGGCGGGTCCTCGGTACGATTTTGAGGGTCTGTACACAGAGGGTTACACCCATGAAGGCTGCCGGGCGCGCCGCTGCACTTGCGATCCTCCTTCTGCTGGGAAGCTGCGGTGGTGGCGGCGGCGGTGGATCGCGGCAACCATCGCCACCGTCGCCGCTCGTCGTCAACAGCCTCCTCGACTCCGCCACACCGCCGCCGGGCACGACGACGCTGCGCTCGGCCCTGGCGCTGGCCACGGCGGGTCAACCCATCACCTTCGACAGGAGCCTGGACGGGGGCACCATCGCGCTGTCGGTCGTTGCGGACGAGCACACGCTGCTCAAGGGCGAGGTCATGGGCATGCGGAACGAGCCCAGTGGTCCCGTCTCCTACCTCGTCGGGTACTTCGACCGCGACTACGGGCGATCGGCGCTCGTGGCGCGCAAGGATGTGGTGATCGACGCGTCGGATCTCCCGTCGGGCATCACCCTTGCGTGGACGGGAGGAACGCAGCCCGGCGCGCGCGTGCTGGCCGTCGACGGCAATCTCACGCTCACGAATGTCGCGATCACGGGCGGGTACAACGTGGCCGAGGCCATTTCGATCACCGATCCGTATCCCCAACCCTGGACCCTGGCTCGCGGCGGCGCGCTGGCGGTCTGGGGCGTGGCCAGGCTCACCGATTGCCGGCTCTACGGCAACTACGTCCAGGGCGATTTCGACTCATCGCGGGATCGCGGTGCGTTCGGCGGCGCGATCTACGCAGACATCGTGGAGATGCAGAACTGCGTCGTCAGCGGCAATTCGGTGCTCGGGGGCGGCGCAGCCGGCGGCGGCGTCTACTCCGTCGGCGGTGCCGGGCACTCCGGGACGACATCGACCATCGACCGGTCGACGATCAGCGGCAACCGTATCAGCGGCCTGTTCACGTACGGTGCCGGCGTGTTCTCGGATGGAGGCAGCATCGGCAACCGAAAGAAGCTGCGACTGACGAACAGCACGATCGCCAGGAATCTCGCCGAGCCCGCGCCGCGCCTGCCGCAGTTCCTGCTGGCCATGGGCTACTGGCGCGGCGGCGGGATCTACATGTCGAACGGCTACCTGGAGATCCAGGGCTGCACGATCGTAGAGAACAAGGTTTACGGTGTCCCTCGCACCGACAGTCTTGGCCGGCGCAACCTGGCTGGCGGTATCGCGGCGACGGTCGGCAATGCCCACGCCGTGGAGGACCTGGTCCTCGGCGACTCGATCGTTGCCGGAAACACCGTGCAGGAGGTCGGCGGCAATCTCTATCCGCAGGACATCTACACGGGCTCGCTGTTCTACTTCCGGAGCGCGGGACACAACCGGATCGGCGTGCTGGATTTCACCCAGATCCTGGTTCCCGTCGGGGAGCCTGGCTGGGCCTCGCTGAGCCGCAAGCATTACCCGCAGCCGGGGGACGCGGACGGCATCCAGTTGCCCGACGTCGTCGACCTGGCGGGCGGGATCACGCAGTCGACCTCGATCTTCTCGGCCGGCACCGACACGGGCGAGCTCGCAGTGCTTCACTACCAGCCTCGGGGCAGCGCGCTGGACCAAGTGCCTTCGTCGCCTCGCAACCTCGACGAGACCCTGGCCGAGTACTCTCTGGCGGCCGGAGCTACGGACAACTTCCTCGCGATCATGCTCGGCCGGCTGGAGAGTCGGTACGCCCTCCCCGGTTTTGCGGCCAGCTTCCGAACAGACTTCGAGGCATTCCTGCAGTCGGTCGACACGGACACAGCGACCCCTGGCGTCCAGCCGTACCGGGATCCGGCCGGCAATCCGATCCTGACGCTCGCCGCTACGCGCTGGTTCGGCCCTGCCCAGACCTGGCCGACGGAACTCGAAAACCATCCATACATCCACTTCTGGCACCGGCTCGACGCAGCGGTTGCGGTCGCGCAAATCCCGGGCATGGGGCCGGAGCTGCTCGGCGACAGGTCATGGCGACTTCTGTTCTCGAGCGGCGCCCTCGCCGAGAATCCGGGCATTCACATGACGGTCAGCACTCAACCGCGGCTGGCGGTCCAGCGACTGAGCGTCGACCAGCTTGGGCGCTCGCGGCCTGCGGCTACGGCCGCCGACATCGGGGCGATCGAGGCGCCCTGAACGGGAGCCCCGGAGACGACGACGCCGCCCGAAGGCGGCGTCGCCGAAGCAAGACTGCGGACTCCGCAGTTACTTCATCGTGACCTTGACGCCGTTGGCCGAGCCGACGTTGATCTGCAGTCCCTTGTTGCGCGAGAGGAGCTTCATCACCACGCCGTTCTCGTTCTTGAGATACAGGGCGCCGGCGCCGCCGCCGAGCGTCGCACTTGCATCCCACTGCGTGTAGGTGCCCGCGAACTTGGACAGGTCCTTCAGGTCGTAGACTTCGCCCGAGGCCTCGATCTTCGTGACGCCGACGTTGGCGCCGACGGTCAGGCCGCTCAACTTGAACTCGTGGGTCTTGCCCTGGTAGGTCAGCGTGCCGCCGCCGGTGCTGCCGCCGAGGACGAGGGCGAACTGCGTCGAATCGATGGAGACGGTGCCGTCGGGCTTCTTGGCGTCCGCGGCGAGCGCGAGGCCGCCCGCGAAGAATGCCGCCACCAGAGCCAGCGCGCCGAGGACATTGCGAAAATTCTTCATGGTCAGGAATCCTCCGGGAAATCGGGGTGAATCGTGTTGGGGGGTGAACACTGTCATGTTACACGGCCTGTCGGTCCATGTAAGCCAGCTCCGCCCCCGGCGGAAGTGCCTCTTGTGCCCGTCTCGCAGGGCCCATGTGCGAAAACCGAAATGCCGCTCGCGCTCCGGTGGCCTAGACTCCGGGGCCGGCGGCACTCGTCTGCCGGGGAGGGCGAACGTGACTGGCATCGAGGCTCGCAGGCTGATTCCCCGCGGCGTACTGGCGCTTCCGGCGCTGTGTGCGCTCGCCTCGCTGGCCGGACCCGCGGCCCACGCAGACCCCCTGCTCACGCGCAACCAGAACCCGTTGCTGCTGCCTTTCGGTTTGCCGAATCCACTGCCCGCCCGGCTGCCGGCGGCGGATTCGGGGCGCTACGCGCTCTACGTGAACTGGTCGAACGCCGCGGACGACGACATTTCCGACTCGCACAACTTCACATTGGACGAGGAAAGCGAGGACGTGCGCCTGAGACTCGAGTACGCGTTCGCAACGGACTGGGCCGGGCTCGTCGAAATACCCTGGCGCCACCTGAGTGGCGGCACGCTCGACGGTTTCATCGAGAACTGGCACGACCTGTTCGGGCTACCGAACGGTGCGCGCGACCACATGCCCGAGGACCGGCTGCTCATCGAATATCAGGAAGGCGACGAACTCCTGCTGCAAGTCGACGGCAGCGCATCAGGAATCGCCGACGTACCGCTCGCCGTGGGATATCAGCTCAAGGCGACGGAGCAGAGCGCACTGTCGACCTGGCTCACGGTCGATGTCCCGGTCGGCGATTCGAACGACCTGCTGGGCAACGGCGCCGTGGACGTCGCATTGAGCATTGCCGGCCAGACACAACTGGCCGAGCACTGGCAGATGTTCGGGCAGGTCGACGCCGTCTGGCTGGGCCAGGGCGACATCCTTCCCAGGTACCAGGAAAGCTTCGCCTGGGCCGGGCTTGCGGGCGTGTCATGGAACGCGTGGCGCAGCCTCGACCTGACCGTCCAGTTCTACGCAAACTCGCAGGTCTTCGACATCCCGATCAACGGACTGTCGGGTGACGCCGTCGTCCTCACGTACGGCGGCACCTGGCGCACACCCGGGGGCTGGCGATTCGACTTCGGCATGAACGAAGACATCCAGGTGGACGCATCCCCCGACATGACGTTCTACTTCGCCGTACAGCGCGGGTTCTGACCGGTACGCTGCGCAACGGGCACCACGTGCCGGAGCCGGAGGACGCACCGTGATCGGAATCTGGGGAGCGCACGCACAACTCTTCCTGCTCGTCCTCCTGCTCGTCACGTCCGCCGTGTTCGCGCTGCCGATTTTCCTTGCACCCCTCTCGTGGGCGCAACGGCTCGGCTGGAAGATACCCGAGCACACCGACCTCGCCGTCTACTTCGGTCGCTGTCTAGGCGCATTCATCCTGATCGTCGAATTGCTGATGCTGCGAGCGGCGTTTACCGGGACGGGGCTCGTGTTCACGTTCCAGGTGCTGATCGCGGTCGCCGTCCTGATGACGGTCGTGCACATCTGGGGAGCGCTGCAGCGCATCCAGCCGATCTCGGAGACGCTCGAGATAGGCATGTACGCGGGGCTCGGATTCCTGGCGGTCCTG
>Ga0209253_10000436_pt1 | contig 35882 bp, 38 predicted proteins | sample FrelakmetBRP12BR_FD_187145 | JGI IMG/M metagenome (GOLD analysis project Ga0209253, IMG submission 187145) | Freshwater lake sediment microbial communities from the University of Notre Dame, USA, for methane emissions studies - BRP12 BR (SPAdes)... | ecosystem: Environmental > Aquatic >... | reverse complement strand
CACCGCAACCCAGTCCTTCAGTATCACGGTGGGACTGACCGCCGTGGCACCGGTGATTACCTCGACGCCGATCCTAACGGGGAAGGTGGGCACAGCCTATCGCTACGATGTGGACGCTACGGACGCCAACGGCGACACCCTGACCTACCGATTGGTGGCGCCGATCCCGGCCGGCATGACGATCAACCAGGCCACAGGGCTGATCAGTTGGACGCCCACGGTGAATGGGGCCGTTGCCGTAACGGTGCGAGTGACGGATGTGGGCGGCTTGTATGCCCAGCAATCTTTCACTGTGTCTGTAGCGGCCAATGCGGCGCCGGTCATCGATTCGCGGCCTTCTACGACCGGGAGAGTCGCGGTGCCGTACACCTATACGGTGCATGCCACAGATCCCAACGGCGATGCGGTCACCTACCGCGGTAGTGGGCTCGGCAACCCCAATAATTTCTCGATCAACGGGACAACTGGCGTCGTCAGTTGGACGCCGCTGCTGGCGGGGAACATCCGGATCCGGGTCCGGGCGAGCGACACCGCTGGTCTCACGACCGAACAGAGCTTCTTCGTGCTGGTGTCGGCGTAAGGGTAGCAGGCAGAGTGCAAGTGGCAAGTGGTAAGTAGCAAGTAGCCTGATCGATCTGGGACTGAGGGGACTGGCATCGCCGAAATGGCGGAGCCAGTCCCCTGGTTTCACGATCGATCCGAAGCCCACAACGAGAAACTCGAAACATGAAACTCGAAACTTCCCTGCGCATCCCGTATCCCGCATCGCGCATCGCGTATCTCGTATCCCGCATCCCGCTCTGCGCGCTGCTCCTCTGTGCCTTCTTCGGATCGCTCACTGCGCCTCCTGTGTCAGCCGGGAACTGGGGCGCTTCTTACATTCCGAACGTGCCGCTCGTGACCCAGGACGGGCAGACTGTTCGGCTCTATGACGACTTGATCAAGAACAAAATCGTCCTGATTAACTTCATCTACGCCAGTTGCAAAGAAGTCTGTCCCCTCGTGACGGCCCGTATGGCGCAGCTGCAGAAGGCCTTGGGAGACCATGTCGGGCGTGACATCTTTCTCTACTCGATCACGCTCGATCCGGAACATGACACGCCGGCGGTGTTGAAGCAGCATGCCAAGGCCTTTCACGCAGGGCCAGGCTGGCTGTTTCTGACGGGCAAGCCGGAAGATATCGCCGTCGCCCGCTACAAACTCGGAGAACGCGGAAAGGGTTTATCGGATCACAAAAACGATGCGATGGCGGGAAACGGCGCGACCGATGATTGGGAGCGCACCTCCCTGTTCCAGGATACTGGGCAGCTCGCCCTGGTCATGTTGAATATGGATCCTGCTTTCCGGGATAAAAAAGGGAATGTCCCAGGAACTGCCTACGCCAATATGTCGCCGGTCCCCTATGTGAACCAGCCTGGCCAAGCCCTCTTCGCCAAGACCTGTTCCTCCTGTCACACAATCGGTCAAGGTGATTTGGTCGGACCGGATCTCCAGGGCGTGACGTCGAGGAGGGATCGAGCCTGGCTCTCTCAGTTTCTTCAAGCGCCCAATGTGATGCGGGCCAAGAAGGACCCGATCGCGGTGGCACTATCCGCAAGGTTCCCCGGCGTCGTGATGCCCAACCTGGGCCTGTCGGAGGCGGACGCGGGAGATCTACTGGCCTATCTGGACAACAGGATGGCCCGGCTGGCAGCCCCAGGCCACTCCGAGGCAGAACAGCCTGGGACTCGTGAAACGTTAAACGTAAAACGGTAAACGCGCGAAGCAGGCTGAAGTGTTCGGCGCTTCGAATCCCGACCTTCGGCCTACGAGCCTCGCCTATCTCGTTCATGTAAGAGGTGTCACTATGTCCCAACCCATCAACCGACGAAATCTCGTCAAGTACGGCCTCGCAGGCCTTGGCGCCTTCGCTCTCGGCCACTGGCGATTCCCGATCCCACTGTTGGAAGGACCGCATGAGGCGTTGGCCAAGAGCAGCCCATCCTCCAGCAAGAGTGGAACGGTCTTCGGCTACCGACCCTTTTCACAGCCGCTCTTCATTCCTGCGATTGCCCAGGCCATGCCCCGTGGCACTCTCTCGCCGAAACCAGGCCAATATGAACGGGACGGACAACTAAACGGGAAACCGCGCACCCCTCGCGGGAATTTCAACGATGTGGCCCACGGCATCGCCCCTGAGTTCGATGGACGGGTTCCCGGCTTTCCCTGTCCGGATTGGAACCGCTTCTCAAGCCATGCTCACGAAAAAGAATATCGCATCATCATCGAGGAAACCGTCCATCCATTTTTCCCTGGACTCTCCACCCCGATTTTTGCCTTTCGCGACGCCTACGCGAGCAACTCGGAAGGACGAACACCTGGACCGACCTTCCTGACGCGCTTCCGCGAACCGGTCGTGGTCCGGTACGAGAACCACCTCACGAAAAACCGGGCCCCTATCAACACAACCGGTCAGGATGTCGAAGCTTCGGTCCATCTCCACGGCTCCCACGTTCCCTCCCATGCGGATGGCGCGCCGGACTTCTATACCTTGGCCGGGGAAGCCAAGGATTATTACTATCCCAACATCGCTCCCCGCATCACTCAAGCAGACCGGCGGGCAAAGACCTGTGAGGGCGCATTCGACCCGACATGGATTCCCTCCACCCTCTGGTATCACGACCATGCGATGGACATCACGGGGTTTAACGTAAGCCGGGGACTGGCAGGTTTTTATCTCATGTTCGACGAACGGGAGGAGCAGCTGATCAAGCAGAATGTCCTGCCAAATCCGGCAGAGGGGTTCGATATCGGACTGGCTCTGACTGATCAACAGTTCAACGCCGACGGAACGTTGGCGTTCGATTTCTTCGACCACAATGGCCGTCTCGGCGATGTCTTTACCGTCAACGGGACGGTACAGCCCTTTCTGGAAGTGCAGCGGCGCAAGTACCGCTTTCGCATCTTGAACGCCTCGAGTGCACGGATGTATCAGTTGCGGCTCAGCAACGGCCAACCCTTTCTTGTCTTTGGAGCCGACACATGGCTCTTCCCCAAGGCCGGTGTCGTGGAGAGCTTCGAGATCGCCCCGGGTCAGCGGCATGACGTGATCATTGACTTCCGGAACGCGCCAAACGAAATGTTCCTCGACAACATCATGCTCCAGACAGACGGGCGCAAGGGGGACGGGGTCGATCCGAATAGACCCACACCACTGCTGAAATTCGTGGTCAAAGGAGCCGCGGTGGCCAATGACGTCACAATCGACGACGGCACGATCATTCGAGATCAGTGGGAGCCGATTTCCCGAAACGAGGTCGTCGCAGCGCGAAGCTTTAGGTCAGATCGCTCGCTCGGAGCCTGGACGATCAACAACCGGTTTTTCAATCCGAGACGCGCGGATGCGGTACCGGAATTGGGCACCGCTGAACAATGGACCTTCGAAAACAGTTCGGGCGGCTGGTGGCACCCGTTTCATACCCACCTGGAGGGCTTTCAGATCCAGACCCTCAACGGAAACGCCCCTCCGTTCGAGCGATCGTTCAACAGCGATTTGGTCAACCTTCACGGCGGAGGAGTTGCCGATGTGCTGATGAAGTTCCGCACCTTCACTGGTCCGTTCGTCTTTCACTGTCACAACATCCAGCACGAGGACATGCGGATGATGGGAGCCTATGATCCCAGGCCGATCGGGGTTCCCAGCCCGCTCGATGGAGAAAGAAAAATTGATGCAGACGTCTCAGGGATCGTGCCGACCTGTGAGGAACTGGAAGAAGAACAGCGCCTCTACTTCGATGCGGCTGGTGATGTGGAGCGCCTCGACGGACGGGGCGTAGGGTTCCCTCAATGCGACTTCGACATGAACAAGAGAGGCAATCAATTGTGACAGCGACGGTTCCTTACAGGCCACAGGGTACTCAGGCCTTCATAGCCTGTGCGGGAATCGTCTTTCTCTGTTCTTGTTCTGTGACAGGATCTCCTGACAATCTCCCGGCATCCGCCTCCCAACCGGTCGCTGCGAACCAGCGAGAGTCCATAGGGAAGCCGTCGGACGGATTCCCCAATATCCTCCTTCAGACGCAAGACGGCAAATCAGTCCGCTTCTACGATGACCTGGTCAAGGACAAGACCGTCCTCGTGAATTTTATCTATACGAGCTGCCAGAAAAGCTGCAGCCCGACCACAGCGAATCTTGCGCGGCTGCACGGGCTGCTGGGAGACCGGGTCGGGCGTGATCTGTTTATGCTCTCGATCTCTCTGGACCCGACGGTAGACCGGCCGAAGACGTTAAAAGAGTATGCCACTCGCTTCGGGCAATTCCAGGGGTGGTATTTCCTGACAGGGAATGAGACAGAGATCGAGGATCTGCGCCGGAAGCTGGGCCTGTACGACCTTGATCCTGTCATCGACACAGACAAGACCCAACATGCCGGGATTGTCATTGTAGGCAACGATATGACGAACCGGTGGTCGTCGCTGCCTGCCCTCATGGATCCCCGGCAGCTCGCCCAGACGGTGCTCCGAATCACCAGAAATCGAGGATGAGGCAGGCTGAAGGCTGAAGGCTGAAGGCTGAAGGCTGAAGGCTGTAGGCTGTAGGCTGTAGGCTGTAGGCTGTAGCATTCGGAACTTCAAACTCAGAACTCAGAACTCAGAACTCAGAACTTCATCTCCCGCCTGTCACGCTTCACGAACGACACCCCCTCTTTAGCCCCTCTTCAGACCCCTCTATTGGAGGGGCCCGGCCCCACCGGCCAGGGTATTGTCGGATATGTCTTTCGTTAATACTATCGTCTATATCCAGTGGCAATTCAGAGGGTATTTATCACGCGCTTGAACCTCGCTCAGCCGACGGCAAGAAGAACCGACTGCACTAAACAAAGGAGCTGTTTATGGGAACTACTATCGCGAATCCGACCCATCCCCTACACCGCCGGACGGACGGAGGATTCACACTTCTGGAACTCCTCGTCGTGATGGTGATTATCGGTCTGCTTGCCGGGTTCGTGGGGCCCCGATATTTTGCACAGATCGGGAAATCTGAGGCAAAGACCGCCCGCGCCCAATTGACCGCGGTGGAGCAAGCGCTGGATCAATACCGCTTGGACGTAGGCCACTATCCCTCCACGGAACAGGGACTGGCCGTCCTCATGGTCAAACCGGCGGATGAGGCGAAATGGGCAGGGCCGTACTTGAAGAAAGTCCTTCCCACGGATCCGTGGGGCCGTCCCTACTCGTATAAATTCCCCGGGGAGCACAGCGAGTTCGATCTATGGTCGTTCGGCAAAGATGCGCAACCGGGTGGAACGGTCGATAACGAAGACATCACGAACTGGTAGAGGACTATGCTGTATCACGTCAAGGCCATGCAGTCGCTGGATACGGTGGTGGAGATGAACGTCGATTCCATCGATGCCGACGATGCTCGCCGTCAGGTCGAGCGGCTGGGCTACGAGGTGTTGACGCTCCGTTCGAAGCGCGCTGGATTGGCCGCGTATCTCAAGCGGAGGACAACTTTTCCTCTGACTCTGTTCAGCCAAGAACTGATCGCCCTACTGGGGGCTGGTCTGTCGTTGGTTGAAGCGCTCGAGACACTCCGGGAAAAAGAGCGCCATCCGGATTTGAAGCAAGTGCTGGAACAGATTCTGACCAAACTGCGGGAAGGGCTCACGTTCTCCTCGTCGGTCGAACAGTTGTCCTCCAGTTTTCCTGCGCTCTATGTCGCGACGGTTCGTGCGAGCGAGAGAACCGGCGATCTCCGCGAAGCCCTGTCCCGGTATATCGCCTACCAGGTGCAACTGGATCAGGTTCGTAAGAAGCTCGTAAGCGCCTCGATCTATCCGATCGTGCTGCTCGTCGTCGGCGGACTCGTGATGTTGTTCTTGATGATGTATGTCGTGCCCAAGTTCAGCCGCATCTATGAGGATGCGGGCAAGGATCTTCCGGTGTTGTCGCAGCTGTTGCTGGAGTGGGGAAAGGTGATGGAGGCGCACGGCCTCCTGGTCATGGGCTGCCTGGCGTTTGTGGGGATCGCCTCTGCCTACGGCCTCACGCTTCCCGCCGTGAAAGCGCGGGTCCTTTCACAACTTCGATCGATTCCCGCTATCGGGAGCAGGCTCCAGGTATTCGATCTGGCGCGCTTCTATCGCACGTTGGGCATGCTGGTGAAGGGGGGTATCCCGATCGTGGCCGCCATCGAGATGGTCGCCGGCATTCTTCCCCTGTCATTGCGCGGGCCGCTTCACGCTGCTGTGCGGGATCTCCGCGAAGGAAAGCCGGTTTCCCAGGCGATGGAATCGCACGGATTGACCACTCCGGTCGCCCACCGCATGTTGCGAGTGGGGGAGCGGACCGGGCAGATGGGCGAGATGATGGAACGGATCGCGGTTTTCTATGACGAAGACATCGCGCGTGTGCTGGATTGGCTGACGAAATTGATCGAGCCCGCTCTCATGGCCGCCATCGGCCTCGTGATCGGCACGATCGTGCTCCTCATGTATTTTCCCATGTTTGAACTCGCGGGGAGTATCCAATGAGACGGACTGAACAGGCGGTCGCCGGTACCGACGGATTCTCGCCGAGTGAGTTGGCGCTCGCGAAGGCCGATGCTGCTCGCGCGAAGCGGCGGTTGATCGAGGCGCTGGACGATCAGTTTCAGTTGAGCCACGACGAGTTTGCCGCGAAACTGGCGGCGACCCTTCACTACCCGTTTTTGAGCCATGAGGCCCTCCAAGCCTGCGAGGCAGATTTCAGCAGGATTTCCTATCCCGATACAGTGGCGCACGAATGTCTGCCCTTCCGTGACGAGCAGGGTCTCCTCTGTGTGGCATTTTGCGATCCGTTCGATCCGGCCAGGCAGGCTTGGGCGGATGAGCAGCTGCGGGAATCCGCTCTGTGGGTCCTGGTCCATCGTGTCACGCTACTCTCGATGTTTGCGAAATACGAGGCCGGGGCCCGTGCGATGGACGACGTGCTTGCGCTCGACCCGGAGCGGCGCCGGGTGTCCGAGGCCATCGAGGATCTGTCGATCAAATCGATCAGCGAAGGAACCAGTCCCGTGGTCAAGCTGGTGCATTCGACGATTTATGATGCCTTCAAGCTCGGCGCCAGCGATATCCATCTTGAAGCGGGAACGTCGGATCTCACGGTCAAGTATCGCATCGACGGGGTGCTGCTGAAAGTGAAAGTGGTGGAAGGCAAGGAAATGGCCGAGCAGGCGATCTCCCGCATCAAGGTCATGTCGGAACTGGACATCTCGGAGCGGCGGATTCCCCAGGACGGACGCTTCAAGCTGGCTGTTCTTGGCCGCGCGGTGGATTTCCGGGTGTCGGTGATGCCCAGCATCCATGGAGAAGATTCGGTGATTCGTATTCTGGACAAGCAGTCTTTATCGCAGCAGAGTCAGGGGCTCCGGCTGGATATGATCGGCTTCGACGAGCAGACGGTGACGCAGATCCGCGGACTCGCCTCCGAGCCCTACGGCTTGATGCTGGTCACAGGCCCGACGGGGAGCGGGAAAACGACCTCTCTCTATGCCGTGCTCAACGAGCTGAACCAGGGCAAGGACAAAATCATCACGATCGAAGATCCGGTGGAATATCAGCTGCCGGGGATTCTGCAGATTCCCGTCAACGAAAAGAAAGGCCTGACGTTTTCCCGGGGCCTGCGTTCGATCCTGAGACACGACCCGGACAAGATTATGGTCGGAGAAATTCGGGATTCGGAAACGGCTCAGATCGCCGTTCAGTCGGCACTGACGGGACACCTGGTCTTGGCAACGGTCCACGCCAACAACGTGCTGGACATCATCGGGCGATTCATCCATATGGGTGTGGAGCCCTATAATTTCGTCTCGGCATTGAACGGGGTCATCGCGCAACGTCTCTTGCGCATCCTCTGCCCCCATTGTATCGAACCCTACCATCCTGACAGCAAACTTCTGGCCGCGTCACGGCTGGCCGACGCGGAGGCAGCGAACTTCACTTTTCGAACCGGCCGCGGCTGCAAGGACTGCTATGGCACCGGATACAAAGGACGCAGGGCCATTGCGGAGGTGCTGCTGCTCACCGACGAGATCCGCGAGCAGATCATCGCGAAAGAACCGATCCGCCGGATTAAAGATACCGCGCGGGCATCCGGTACTCGTTTTCTCCGGGAATCAGCAATGGATCTCGTTCGTCAAGGCATCACCACGTTGGAGGAGATCAACCGTGTTACCTTTGTGGGCTGACCAGCTCAGCATCCTCCTATGCCCCGGCCGGTTGCTGGTGGCGCATCGGCCCCGCGGTTTTCGCCCGGGACTGATGGCAACGACAACGGTGCCAGTGCCCGGCTCGTCCGAGGGTTCCGCCGACTGGGAACCGGCTGCCGCAGCGCTGGAAGCCCACTTAGCGGCCAATCCCCAGTGGCGAGGGGCATCGCTCCGGATCATCCTCTCCAACCATTTTGTGCGCTATGTCTTGGTGCCCTGGAGCGACGACTTGAGCAACGAGAAGGAACATCTGGTGCTTGCCCGGCGCCATTTTGCGGTGACCCATGGCCCGGTCGCCAAGAACTGGGCGATCCGGATGAGCCTCGACAGGCCGGGTGAATCTCATGTCGCCAGCGCGCTGGACGAGTCTCTCATGAGCCGGTTGACCCTGGCGGCGGCGGCGAGCCACACGAAGCTCGTGAGTGTGGAACCTCTGCTCATGGCATCGTTTAACCGTTGGCAGCAGGATTTTCGTGAAGAGGCTCAGTGGTTTGTGACCGTGGAGAGCGGCATGCTGTGTGGAGCCCTCCTGGACCGCAACCGTTGGGTTGCGCTGCGGCGTTGGCGAACACAGGGCGACTGGGCTTCGGAACTATCCCTATGGCTTTCGCGGGAGCAACTGATCGGCGAGGAGTCCGTCCCGGTCGGCGCTCTGTATCTATTGGCGCCTTCCCGTGCGGGGACCGATTCGACGTCCATGGGGCTCCCCGTGAGATTTCTCGGTGAAAACGATCGCAACGGCAACCGGAGCAGGACGACTGTGATGCGTCCTCAGGCGGTTGAGGAGGCAACCCATTTCTCATGCATCCTTTAAGGCTCGACTATACCAACCGGGTGGTGTGGTGGACCAGCCAGGGGGCTGCCTGGCTGGGCATCGGTCTGTTCCTGGTCGTGGTGACCGGATCGTACTACTGGTATCTCGGGGAAGAGACTGCTCTCGTGATGGAGAAGATCGAGGCAGTCAGGCAGCAGACTGGTCGGGAGCGCATGGGAAAGGAAAAGTTGACGGAGGAACTCAAGACCTTTCGCGCGGACATCAAAGAATCCCAGACTGTGTTGGGACAGCTCACCATTCCGTGGGATCCGCTCTTCATCGCAGTGGAAGAGGTGTGGGGCCGGCACAGCGATCGAATCGCCCTCATGGCCATCCATCCGGACGTGGGCGAACAGCGAGTGGTGATCGATGGGCGAGCGGCCGACTTCGATGTCCTGTTGGATTTCGTGACGCAACTGGCGGGATTCGACATCATCGATCATGCATACCTCAGCCGTCATCAGAGGGAAGAGAAGGATCACGCGAAGCCGGTGCGGTTTTCTATCGTGGCGGAGTGGAGAGTGCGAACATGAACTTCGGCGGCTTCCTCAGATCAACAGGGCCGACATCGGCGGTCACCAACCCTGCGCCCCTGGCCCGGAAAGCAAGCCTACTGCGCCGGCTGCCGATTCATTGGGGCGAGATCCTGGCAGGCCGAATGACCGCTCTCAAGGAGGCCACACGAAACCAGCCGTCAGTCGCGCAGCCGGGGTGGGCCCGTAGACTCCGGGGGCAGCGGCTTGCGGCTTCAAGCGTCGAGGGGGGCCTCTCCAAGGCCAAGCGAAATCTGCCGTCAGTGGGGCACATGGGATGGACCCTCAAACTGTGGGTGCAGCGACTTGGTGTTTCGGGCGCTGTTGGTCTTGGCCTCCTTGCGTTTGCGGTGATGTTTTACCTGTCTGCGGTACTCACCCTCGAGGCGGAACAGGCACAGATATTGGAAGAACTCGAAGCTTCTCTGGTGCGTGTCCAGAGACCGGGAGCATCTCCCGCCATGGCTCCCCGCACCCCCAAAGAACAACTGTCTGACTTCTATGCCATTTTCCCTCCGGCCAAGGAAGTGCCGGAGACGTTGCGGAAGATCAATCAATTGGCTGAAAAGCAGCACCTGGTATTACAGGCCGGCCATTATCATGTGATCGACGACCATTCAGGCCGTCTGATCCGTTATGAAGCCTCGTTGCCGTTGGTAGGTCCCTATCTAAACGTACGCCAGTTCCTGAGGGCGGTGTTGGCCGAGATTCCAAGTGCGGCTCTCGCAAAAGTGGATGTCGAGAAGAATATGATGGGTGGCGCTCAGGCAAAGACGACGGTCAGCTTCACTCTTTTTTTACGGAGAGACAGCTGATGGTCACCTCCACGTCGAAATACCTGATGCTCGTTTCTCTTATGGCGGCTCTTCTTGAGGCTGCCATCGGGTCCGCAGGCAGTCCGGCGGTGAGTCCTCAGGGGAATCTCGGTCTCGATCTCGGCAAGCTGAATCAGCGGGTGACCGGGAAGAGCGTGTACGATATGTTTCCGGATGGCGTGAGACAGGAGAGCTCGTCTCCACTATCCTCTTCTCCTTCCTCCTCCTCGAAACAGGACGGGTCTCGCTCTAAGGGAAAATCTAAAAAGGCCGGGTCGCATTCCGCGCCTCCGCCCCCCCCTCCGCCGCCAAGTCCGGTGATTGTCGAGGAGGTGCCGGCCGAGCCGGTTGTGGTAGAGCCGCCGCCGCCGCCCCCGCCTGTCGTGATTCCAACTCCGCCCTTCCCCTTCAAATTTGCGGGAGTACAGCGGCAATTATCCGGGCTGACGATCTATTTTCTGATCAAGGACAACAAACTGTACACCGTTGAGGTCGGACAAATCCTCGACTCTGTGTATTCCATCGACGGCGAGGAGGGGGGGCAGTTGAACGTGACCTACCTGCCGTTGGATCGCAAGCAAACCATTAGCATGGGGTCTGCAACATGACACACTCTATTCGCGCCACGTTCTGGACACACATACTCGGCTGTGCCTTCCTCGCCAGTTGGCTCGCCGGCTGCAGCGCTACCCAGCTATTCAACGAGGGGATGTCGGACATCAATGCCGGGCGATTGGATGTCGGGCTGGCCAAGATCGAGGAGGCGGTGAAAAAAGATCCGGACAGTGCATTTATGAAGACCCATTTGCGGATGACGCGAAAGTATGTGGTTCAGCGCGTTCTTCTGGAAGCGGATTCGGCCCGCGTCGGTTCGGACTTCACGGGGGCGCGCCGGCTCTATGAGCACGTGCTGGAACTGGACGAAGCCAATGCGCAAGCATTGGCCGGCCTCGAGTTGACAAAGAGTGCGGAAATGAACCAGATCGAGATCCGGATGGCCAAGGATCTGATCGGCCACAATGAGCTCAAGGAAGCTCAGGTGCAACTAGGGCATATCTTGAGCACGGACCCGAACAACTTCGAAGCGAAACAGATGCTGGACCGTATTCTCTCGCAAAGCCCGCCTCCCGAGCCGGTCAAGCCGAAGCTGCGCTTGAAAGAGGATCGAATCGCCGTGTTGCAGTTCCGCGAGTCTCCACTGGGCATGGTCTTCGAGGCGCTCTCCCGCACCAGCGGCATCAATTTCGTGCTCGATAAAGACGTGAAGAGCGATGCCAAAACGAACATTTTCGTGAAGGATATGCTGATCGAGTCGGCGCTAGACATGGTGCTCGCCCAGCATGCGCTGGAGAGAAAACTCTTAGCCGATAACATCATCTTAATTTATCCCGACACTCCGGACAAACGGCGGCGCTACGAAGAGCAGATGGTCAAGTCCTTCCACCTCACGAACGCAGACCCAAAGCAGGCGATGAGCCTGTTGAAGGTGATGCTGGATACCAAGTCCCTGTTCATCGACGAGCATGCGAGGCTGCTCGTGATGAGGGATACGCCGGAGGTGGTCCGCATGGCCGAGAAGCTCCTCCTTTCGCTCGACCTGGAGGATTCGGAAGTCATGATGGAAGTGGATATCGTGGAAATCACGCGCTCGAAGCTGACAGAGATCGGTATCAAGTATCCCAACCAGGTCAACCTCAACATCCTCGGCCCCGCCGCGGCTGCAGGAACTACGGCGGTCACGACGCTCCAAAATCTCATATTCGATCGCGCGCACACAGGTATATCGAGTCTCGCAGCGACGATTAATCTTAAAAGGGAAGACTCCAATGTCAATATCCTCTCCAGCCCGCGGATCAGAGCGCGGAATTATGAAAAGGCCAAGGTTCACATTGGAGACCGTGTTCCTGTCTTCACAAACGCGGTGACGCCGATCATCGGGGGGACCGGCAGTGTGGTGACCGGCAGTGTGACGTACATCGATGTCGGGTTGAAATTCGATGTGGAGCCGACAATCTATTGGGACGACGAAGTATCCATGAAGCTGAACCTGGAAGTCAGTAACATTGTGAAAGAGGTCGTGTCCGGGTCAAGCTTGTCCTATCAGATCGGCACGCGGGCTGCCTCGACCGTGTTGCGATTGCGGGATGGCGAAACCCAGATCCTGGCAGGGCTGATCAGTGACGCTGAACGTGAGACGTCCACCAAGGTGCCGGGACTGAGTAGTTTTCCTGTCCTCGGCCGGCTCTTCACGTCTGATAAGACTGATAAGAACAAAGTGGAAATTGCGCTGTCGATCACACCCCATGTTATCCGACATGGCAAGCGCCCCAACATTGCGTCGTCAGAAATTTTGTACGGCACAGAAAGCTCGCGAGGCATTCCCTTGACGGTCAAGATGGGTGAGAACGGGCGCAGGCCCATTGTGGAATCGAAGGGGGCCGCCGGGCTGCCTGCTGCTGTGACGATCGGGGCTGCCGTTTCCGTAAGCCCTTCCGAGGGGCAACCTCGAATTGAACCGATTCCTGCTGCAGCCCTCGATAGCACGAGGGCAGGAGCTCGCCGTAAGACATCGGGATTGCCTGCCGCTGTGACAAAAGAGCCCTCCTCTGCCGAAAATGCTCCTGAGAGCCCGGCTCGAAGTGAGCCGACTTCTGCCACGGACTCCGAAGGAACGAAGAAAGATGCTGGTGATGTTCCTCCCGAAAGTCCAGCTCAAAGTGCACCGATCCCACCTGAAGGTGCAGAAAGCGCGGGGCAGGTTCCATGAACGAGCGGATCCGAGCTGAGCGGGGCTTTACGCTGGTGGAGATGGTCATGACTGTGGCGATCGTCGGAGTGCTGGCTTCAGCCGCCATGCCCCTTGCAAGTTTAGTCTCGCAGCGGAGCAAAGAGCAGGAGCTCCGACAATCGCTGCTGCAGATCCGCGAGGCAATCGACGCCCACCGACGAGATTTCGATGCCGGGCGCATTGCCAAGGGCACGACGGATTCCGGGTATCCCAAGTCATTGAAGGATCTTACGGAAGGGGTCGTCGATCAGACGAGTCAGAAGAAGAAGCGCATTATCTACTTGCGCCGGCTCCCGCGCGATCCACTGGTTACAGATCCATCGGTGTCCGCGGCGGAGACCTGGGGGCTCAGGAGCTACGATAGCCCGCCGGAGGAACCGAGTCCCGGCAACGATGTCTTCGATGTGTATTCCCTGAATAAGGGTGTCGGGTTGAACGGCATTCCCTATTCGAAGTGGTAAAGGGTGGTGCGATGCGATTATGCAATCGACAGGACGCGCGGGGCTTTACGCTCATCGAGCTGCTGGTGGTCCTGGCCATCGTCTCGACGCTGCTGACCCTGGCAGTGCCCCGGTATTTCTCCAGTCTGCAAAAGTCCAAAGAAGTGGTCATGAGGGAAAACCTTTGGATCATGCGGGACGCCCTGGATAAATATTTCGGCGACGTTGGAAGGTATCCGGACCAGCTTCAAGATTTGGCCACCAAGAAGTATCTCCGCGCCGTCCCGATCGATCCGCTTACGGAGACATCGACGACCTGGCGTGTGATTCCGCCTGACGATCCTGAGAAGGGAGGCGTCTACGACGTGAAAAGCGGTGCGGAAGGGACAGCCACGGGTGGGAGCTCCTACAGTGACTGGTAACGGCCGGAGGGGACCAGCTTTGCGCCGGCTGAGCGTTTGTCGGGGATGCCGGTCGATACGATCGCAGGAGGGGTTTACCTACATCGGGGTTCTGATTGCAGTTGCGCTTATCGGGACTCAGCTGGCCCTGGCAGGAGTGGTGTGGAGCTTTGCGCAGACGCGTCAGAAGGAACGGGAGTTGCTGTTTGTCGGCAACCAGTTCCGAACTGCCATCAGTCAGTACTACCTGAATCCCAAGGGGCCTCAGAAGGAATACCCGCGCCGCCTCGAGGATCTGCTGAAGGATCCCCGATACCCCGGTACCATTCGCCACTTGCGAAAAATTTATGCCGACCCGATCACCGGAAAGAAGCGATGGGGACTGGTGAGGCTCCCGAACGGCGGTATTATCGGGGTGTATAGCCTCTCGGACGAGGCCCCGATCAAAACCGGCAACTTTCGGCCTGTGGACGTATCCTTCACGAATAAGCAGCGGTATGCGGACTGGAAGTTCGTCCATGCGTTTGGGGCACAGGGCGTTGCTGCCCCCGGCGCCCCCGGTAACCAGGGCGCAGCCGGTCCCCAGGGCACAACCGGTTCCCAGGGTGCAGCCGGTCCCCCTCCGTCCGGTCTTTCGTCGGAGAGCTTGGTTTACGATGGTGAGGAAGATAAGAAATAGCTGCCAGGGAACGAGTCAGATTTCTAGAACTGGCATCGCGCAGCGAGGAGAAATTCGTTCGCCTGGAGGCTGGTGGTGGTCAGCTCAATGGCGCTCGTATTGCCCCATACGGCGCCTCCAAGGTCTGTGTAGCGGTAACTCAATTCCAAAAGCAGAATCTCGGTGATAGGAAGGGCGACGCCGGCACCGATGTTCCACGCAAATTTCGTATCAGTTGTCTCGAACGTATCGGATACAGGCGAGCCGATTCTATTCAGAGTTGTCGTCGATTTGTTTATCGCCACTCCAATTCCCCCTCCGAGAAAAGGGGTAAACATGGTCGCGTTATGAAAGTCGTAGAAGACGTTGGCAAACAGCGTCTGGCTTCCTATTTTGCTGGTCAAGCCTATCGGGGTTCCATTGGTAAACACCGGACTCGAGGTGTAGCCAAAGTTTCCCCGATTGAGATACTCAAACTCAGTACGGAGAGACACTCCATGCTTGCGCCAGTTGAAGCCGATCGCTGCTCCTATCGGCACGACGGTGTGGTGAGAATCTGTCTTTGTGAGGGATGCGGCTGTTTGTCCCGGACCGACCCTCGAGGTGTTGGCAATGTCGTCTGCTGACATCGCAGAAACTCCAATCTTGCCTGCGATGTAGAGCGGTGAAAGGAGTGTGTCCAGGGCAAATGCCTCCCCGGTGGAGATCAGAATTGCAAAGACCATTGCGACGTAACGGACCGGCTGATTCATAGTATGTCCTCCCTTAGCCCGCATTATTCATGAGCGTTTCTGCTGCAATCGCCGATCCGCTGTTGCGACGAGCCTGCGGCCTGCGGGCTCGCCCCTCGGACCCTCAACGTACTGCACGAGTACGCCTCGGGTCCTCACGGCTCCGCGCGCAGGTCTCACGACGCGGCTCAACGATTTCGCGACGAACCGTCATGAATAATGCGGGCTAGGAGAGACAACTATAGATCACCCTGGGCTGATCGAAAAGTTTTATGGCAAATTACAGCACAGACGTTTCGCCGGGACCCCGAACACAGGGTTCGATTGGATCGTGATCTGCGCGGGCTCGCTCTTCGTCTCGCGCAGTGAAATGTAGGATTGCAATGGCCTGCTATCCCATCGCAGCCCAGATTTTCTGTGCATTCTCTCCGGTAAACGTCATGTCATCCTGTGCCGAGGAACTGCGCTCGAAGTAGAGATGCAGGAGCCCCCCTCCAAAGTGTGCTTCCCGGACAAGGTCAAGATTGATCGCGACCTCACCTGTACGTTCTTCGTCTTTCACTTTCACGAATCGCATAGTCGTTGCCTTCCTGTGTGGTATGTGGATGGGCGCTCACATCGATGATGAGCCCCTGTGATACGTCAGCATAACGTATGGGAGCAGAAAACGGTGTCAGCAACCAGCGCCACCTTCTTGGCTTCACGACCTGTCCCGAAAACGGGGGTAACTTCATTTGTAATCTTCGGCCTGAATACCTGAGTCGGTACGTCCTGCACCTTGACAGGATTCCTCCGGCCTCAGTAAGATGCGGCAACCTTTAATGCTCATCCTGCGAGGTGAGCAAGGAGTGCTCGTGAACTTTAATCAGGTCTGTGTCTGTCTGCACAGTGTAACCTTCTCGTCGGACTTCGATGGGAGGGTTTTTTTATGCGGTCAGGATGCTGAAACAGTCCGCCAGCAGGGAGGAAGGGTGGCCCGGTGAGTCCCCTGTGCTCGCGCAACGCGCGGCCTGGGAAGGATGGGGAGGGAGTAGCCAGGTGCCCTTCTTGCTCGCAGAACGCGCACGGTGAAACGGTGCTCGTTCGATGCGCGCAGTAAAGGGCAGCCTCGGCCACTCCCTTGAATTGAGGTTTGGCGAACTGAAAGGCCCTCGCCCGGGCATATGGCACGTCTCGGCGTGCCAGTGGGTGGGCGGGTGAGAAGTCTGGCCTTTTTGAGCATCCTGCTTAGTGTGAACGTATCCCATGAAACGTGAACGGTGAAACGGTTGGATGCGGTGAGGAATGAGGGGATGATGCCGGGTAGTGACCGACAAGTTGAGCGGCTGGTGATGGATGCGGGAGACATTGCGCGGGCGGTGACTCGCATTGCCCATGAAATTCTCGAACGGAATAAGGGCGTAAAAGATTTGGCGCTGGTTGGGATTCGAACCGGGGGGGTGCATCTGGCCCATCGGCTGGTGAGGCGCATCCATGAGATTGAAGCGGCAGCGGTGCCGATCGGCGACTTGGATATTACTCTCTATCGGGACGACCTCTCCTTGCGGAAGGAACAACCGACTCTCCGTAAGACGTCGGTCCCATTCGATATTTCCGACAAGATTGTGGTGTTGGTCGATGATGTGTTGTTTACGGGTCGAACCATTCGTGCGGCGATGGACGGGTTGATCGACCTGGGACGACCGGCAGAAATTCAATTGGCCGTCTTAGTCGACCGCGGCCATCGGCAGTTGCCGATCAAGGCGACCTATATCGGGAAAAATATTCCGACGTCGCGGGAAGAAAGTATCCAGGTGCTGTTGGAAGAAGAAGGCGAAGACGATCGAGTGGTGATCTTCAAGACGTGAAGCGGAGGATGCCATGAGTCTCAAACGCAAAGATTTGCTGAGTCTGGCGCCCCTGTCGGTGGATGAGATCGCGCTCATCCTTGAAACGGCGGACTCCTTCAAGGAAGTCACGGGCCGCGAGATCAAGAAAGTGCCGGCTCTTCGAGGCAAGACAGTCGTCAATCTCTTCTTCGAGCCCAGCACGAGAACACGCACCTCATTCGAATTGGCGGCAAAACGGCTGAGCGCGGATGTGATTAACTTCTCGCCGTCGTCGAGCAGCGTCGTCAAAGGGGAAACATTACTCGACACCGCGCGCAATATCGAGGCGATGCAGGCGGATATTATCGTTTTGCGTCACCCCTCGGCCGGCGCAGCCGAAGCCCTGGCCCGCGGGGTGAAGTCTTCCGTGATCAACGCCGGAGACGGGTGGCATGAGCATCCGACGCAAGGCCTCTTGGATCTCTATACGATTCGCGAGCGTGGATTGTCGTTCGAGGGGCTGCCGGTGGCGATTGTCGGAGATGTGGCGCATAGCCGTGTGGCGCGGTCGAACATTCATGCCCTCGTGAAGCTGGGCGCAGAGGTTCGGCTGGTGGGGCCGCCGACGATGATGCCTTGCGGAGTCGAGAAACTGGGTGCGCGTGTCTACTACAATCTCGACGAGGCATTGCGCGGCGTGCAGGTCATCATGATGTTGCGTTTGCAACTCGAACGGCAGGGGATTGCGCTGTTCCCGACCATCCGCGAGTATGCGCGGCTCTATGGGTTGACGACCGAACGGGTTGAGTTGGCGAATCCTGGTGCGATTGTCATGCATCCTGGTCCGATCAATCGCGGGGTCGAGATCGCTCCGGAGGTGGCCGATAGTTTGTCGTCGGTGATTCTGGAGCAGGTCGCGAACGGCGTCGCCGTTCGCATGGGTATTCTCTATCTCTTGTCGGGGAGTAATTGAGGATGCAGGGATTCAGGCTGAAGGGGTTCAGGGGGTAAGGGGTTACGCGTGCGAGATCACGTATAACCTTCAGCCTTAACCCCTTATCCCCTGAATCCCTGAGCCATGACACACCTTGAATCTTTGAAGGAAGTCTCGAATCTATGAAGCCATCGTCAAACCGGAAAATTCTTATTGCGAACGGGCACGTGATCGACCCGGGTCGATTCAACGGCGTGGCCGATGTGCTGATCGATGAGGGCCGAGTCGTTGCGGTAGGGCCTCACCTCAAAGCTCCCGCTGGGGCCATGAAGATCGACGCCACTGGCCGATTGGTCCTCCCCGGCTTCGTCGATCTCCACGTCCATTTCCGGGAGCCGGGCTTCGAATACAAAGAGTCGATCCAGAGTGGCGCGGCGGCGGCGGTGGCCGGCGGTTTCACCTCGGTCTGCTGTATGCCCAATACGAATCCCGTCAATGACAATCAAGCGATTACGAAACTCATGCTCGATCGTGCGCGGGAGGCCGGGCTGGCGAATATCTTTCCTATCGGCGCGATTACGAAGGGGTCGGAAGGGAAGGAACTGGCAGAGATCGGAGACTTGCGGCGTGCCGGCTGTGTCGCGATTTCGGATGACGGGAAGCCGGTGATGAACAGTCTGGTCATGCGGCGAGCGATGGAGTACGCCTTGGCCTTCGACGTGCCGGTCGTCGATCATTGCGAAGATCTGCATCTCGCCGAGGGGGGCTGTATGAACGAAGGGGCCATCTCGACCGAGTTAGGGCTCCCCGGGATGCCATCGGCGGCGGAGGATGTGATGGTGGCGCGCAACGTCGCCTTGGCGGAACTGACCGGGGCTCGGCTGCACTTGGCTCATATCAGCACCGAGGGATCGGTTCGGATGGTGCGGGAGGCCAAATCGCGCGGGCTCAAAGTGACAGCCGAAGCCTGCCCCCATCACTTTACGATCACGGAAGAAACCGTCCGAGGCTATAATACCTATGCCAAAATGAATCCCCCGCTACGGACGTGGAAGGATGTGCAAGCGATTAAGGAAGGTCTTCGCGATGGCACGATCGATGTCATCGCCACGGACCATGCTCCGCATGCCACTCAAGAAAAACAACTGGGATTTACAGAAGCGCCGTTCGGGATCGTCGGACTGGAGACGGCCCTGCCATTGACCCTCGCGCTGGTCGAAGAGGGGGTTCTATCGCTGGAGTCGGCTGTCGACAAGTTGAGCACGGCTCCGGCAAAGGTGTTTGGATTGGCCAAAGGCACGTTGGCGGTCGGGGCCGATGCCGATGTGGCGATCGTCGACCAGCAGGAACAGTGGGAGGTTGATCCGGCCAAGTTTTACTCAAAGAGCCGGAATACCCCTTTTGCCGGATGGAAGGTGAAGGGCCGGGTCACGACGACGATCGTGGGTGGCCGGGTCGTATTCGAGACCGGCCAGGCAGAGAAGTAGACTGATGCTTCGTATGTCCCGTTGGGGGATGGTTGGTTGCCTCACGCTTGAATGGCTGGCGTTGGGAGTCTGGGTCGGCGGCGGACTGGTGCTCATCGGAGCGGTCATTCCCGCGGTCTTTAATACGTTCGGCGGACAGGACTCAGGCGGGTTGTTTCTCACGAAGGCGTTTGAGGGCTATCATCGCTTCATGATTGGAGCGCTGGTCATTCTGTGGGTTGCATTGTGGTATCGCTGGTGGGGTGGAAATCAGGCAGTCGGCGTCGGTCGGGGTGAGATGATGGTGCTGGCCGGCATGGTGGTAATCACGGGAATCATTATTGTGTGGCTGCATCCCTCTGCTGCATCGCTTCAAGCGCAGGCTTTCGCAACGCAAGAGGAGGCGGCGAAGAAGGCGGCCTTCGAAGCATTATTTCGCATGCTGAAACCGATTCGCTGGATCTACATGGTCGATCTTGTACTGGGTATTCTCTTGATCGGAATCAAGGCGAATAGATCTCTCTACCGGGACGGAGCGCTTTCGTGAAACACGCGTGGTTGGCATTGGCAGACGGCGCGATCTTCGAGGGCCGTGCCCTCGGATACGAAGGGGAGACAGTGGGCGAAGTCGTGTTTAACACGGCTATGACCGGCTACCAGGAAGTGTTGACCGATCCTTCGTATAAGGGTCAAATCATCACCATGACCTCTCCCCATATTGGAAACTATGGGATGACAACGGAGGACGCCGAGTCACGGCGGATTTGGGCTGAGGGATTCATTGTGAAGGAGGCGAGCCGACTCGCTAGTAACTGGCGCAGCCGACAACAGTTACAAGAATATATGCATGAGGCGAAAACTGTCGGCATTGAAGGCTTGGATACGAGGGCTCTGACCCGCCACTTGCGCGAGCATGGTTCGCAGCAGGGCCTCATCACCCATGTCGATGGAGATCATCGTCGGATCGTCGAGAAGGCACAGGCAGCTCCGAGCATCGTTGGGCGCGATCTGGCGGCAGCGGTTACTTGTGGGAAGGCCTATCGGTGGACTGAGGGATCAGGGGAATGGGCGCCCTCGCTTGGCGACAAGCCTCAGGCCGGTGCGACCAGGCGGTGGCATGTCGTCGCCTATGATTTCGGAGTGAAACTGAATATCCTTCGCAGACTGGTCGATGTGGGATGCGATGTGACCGTCGTTCCGGCTTCGGCTACCGCTATGCAGATTGAAGCCCTCAACCCCGATGGGGTCTTTTTGTCGAACGGTCCGGGGGATCCGGAAGGAGTGCCCTACGCGATTGAAGCGGTGCGCCAATTGATCGGGCGCCGCCCGATCTTCGGCATTTGTTTGGGGCACCAGATTCTCGGTCTCGCGCTGGGCCTCAAGACCTATAAGTTGAAGTTCGGCCATCATGGGGCGAATCATCCGGTCATGGACCTTCGCACGAGAAAAGTGGAGATCACGTCGCAAAACCACAATTTCGCCGTAGAGGTGACTCGCCCATTCAATGCGATTCCCGATCAACCACCGGCGGTGGATACATCGTTCGGTCAAGTGCTGGTAACACATATGAGCCTGAACGATCACTCGGTCGAAGGGTTGGCCTGTGTCGATCATCCGGTGTTTTCAGTGCAGTACCACCCCGAAGCGTCCCCCGGGCCTCATGACTCCGCGTACTTATTCACCGAGTTTATACAGCGAATGGAGAAACAATGAATAGCAGGAGCCTGAAAAAGTCCGCCAGCGTCGTTCTCGCATCGTTCAGATCCTCAACGTACCCCAGAGGGTACGCCTCGGTCCTTCACTCGCTGCGGCCTTGCTGGACAGCGTTTTTGAGCCTCCTGCCTGTTAGATGTCGTGCCATAGTTGTTCAGCTCTGTCTCATTGCAGTCATCGGCCTGCAAGCCGGTTGCATTACGCTCAATCTTATCGAGCCAGCTGGGCCGGTGAAGGAAGCGCAGCTCAGCGGCACGGGCGATGGGAAAGTCCTGTTGCTCGATCTATCGGGGGTGATCAGCTCGCAAGATAAAGAGGGCCTTATTCCGCAGACCAACATGGTGGCGATGTTCAAGGAAGAACTGACGAAGGCCGCGAAGGACGAGAAGATCAAGGCCGTAGTCGTGCGCATCAACAGTCCGGGCGGAACCGTGACCGCCTCGGACATCCTGTATCACGAGTTGCGGGAGTTCAAGATCAAGAAAAAAGTTCCTGTGATTGTTTCGATGATGGATGTAGCTGCGTCTGGGGGCTACTACTTAGCTATGGCGGCGGATAGTATTTGGGTCCATCCCTCGACGGTGACAGGCAGTATCGGCGTCATTATGTTGACCGTCAATGCCAGGGGATTGCTCGAAAAGGTGGGTGTCGAGGCCAATGCTATTACATCCGGACCCCGCAAGGACATGGGCTCACCATTTCGGCTTATGACGGCTGAGGAGCGGGGGATCTTTCAAAGCGTGATCGACTCGTTCTATCATCGGTTTCTGGCAGTGGTGCAGGAGGGGCGTCCCAATCTGTCGGCTGAGCAAATCAAGAAACTGGCCGATGGGCGGATCTATTCCGGAGACCAGGCCAAGGCGGCAGGTTTGATCGACGAGATCGGATATCTCGATGATGCGATCGAAATGGCTAAGAAGAAAGCGGGCCTCACGGAAGCGCGGGTCGTGACCTATGGGCGGCGAGGGGAGTATCAGAATAATATCTATTCGCGCCTGTTCGGAACGAGCTCTGGTATCACCGGGTTGGCCAATCTTGATTTGCTGACGATGGTGCGGGGTGGAACGCCGCAGTTCATGTATCTCTGGATGCCATGACCAAAGTTTTGCATTGAGTGATTTTGTGATTTATCGATCTGTTCATTGAAGGAATCTTATAATGATTCAATCGCCAGATCACAGAATCGGCAAATTCATGGTGACGTCGATCGGGCGCCGGGCGATGTTGGCTCTGGGGGCTCAGGGGGCGATGAGTCTCTGCACGGCCATCGGGGCCGGGGCTGCCTTGAGTCTCTTTGGCAGCCTGGCCGGTTGTTATCGGGCGCCCGGCACCGCTCGCGATCAGGTGATCTTTTTCTCCGAAGAGAAGGAACTGGAATTCGGATTGAGCGCGTTCCGCGAGGTGTTGCGCGCCGCGCCGCTCAGTGACAATGTGGAAGTGAATGAGTTGGTGCACCGCGTGGGACGAAAAATCGCTGATGCTGCCAACAAACCGGAATATCAGTGGGAGTTCGCGGTCATTCAAGACGACAAGATGGTCAATGCCTTTGCGCTTCCGGGCGGGAAAGTTGCCATCTTCACCGGGATTCTCAAACATACGAAAGACGATGCCGGATTGGCGACGGTGATGGGCCATGAGGTCGCGCATGCGTTGCAACGTCACGGGGTGGAGCGGATGAGCCGGAGTATCTTGGACCAGATTGCGCAATTGGGCGCATTGGGTGCGGCGGCATCCGGAAACGCCAACGCCGGTGCAATCCAGGGCCTTTTGGGGGCCTATGGGGTCAATGTGTCGTTGCCCTTCAATCGGAAACAGGAATCGGAAGCCGACTACATCGGACTGCGTTTGATGGCGGACGCCGGGTACGATCCGCGTGAAGCTGTGCCGTTTTGGGAGCGCATGAGCGGCTGTCCGAGGCAAATGATCGATAAACTCTGTTTTCGATCACAGCATGCGATACCTGAATTTCTTTCCACCCATCCGTCCGATTTGACGCGTATCAATCAGATTGAAGCCTGGCTGCCCGAGGCGCTTCAGCATTATCATGCGGGGGGCAGAGCCGCTCCACTGCCACCGGCGCGCTACCGGCCGACGATCGGACCGATGCCGGAAGCTAGCTGATACTGAAACGAGGTCCCTGTGCCAAGGCGAACAGATATTCAGTCCATTTTACTGATTGGATCCGGACCGATTGTGATCGGTCAGGCTTGTGAGTTCGACTATTCCGGCACACAGGCCTGCAAGGCCCTCAAAGAAGAGGGTTACCGGGTGATTCTCATCAACAGCAACCCTGCGACGATCATGACCGATCCTGAGTTGGCGGATCGGACCTATGTGGAGCCGATCACGGTCGAGGTCGTGGAGAAAGTGATCGAGCGCGAGCGTCCAGACGCCCTGCTCCCGACTATGGGCGGGCAGACCGCATTGAATATGACGATGGCATTGGTCAAACGGGGAACGCTCGAAAAATATGCCGTCAAATTGATCGGCGCGTCTGCCGAGGCAATCCACAAGGCCGAGGACCGCGAAGCCTTCAAACATGCGATGCAGCGGATCGGGCTGCGAGTACCGGCCAGCGGTACGGCGCATACCCGTGAAGAAGCCATCAAGATTCTCGATCAGACCGGATTTCCGTCGATCATTCGGCCGTCGTTCACCATGGGTGGAACCGGTGGGAATATCGCATATAACCGGGAAGAGTTCGAGAAGCTGATCGATTGGGCCTTGGCCATGAGTCCGGTCAGTCAAGTACTGATCGAAGAGTCCCTGATCGGGTGGAAAGAATATGAGCTGGAGGTAATGCGGGACCTCAAAGACAATGTCGTCATTATCTGTCCGATCGAAAACCTTGATCCAATGGGGGTACACACGGGCGACAGCATCACGGTTGCGCCGGCCATGACACTTTCTGACAAAGAGTACCAGCGCATGAGGGATGCGGCTGTTCGGATCATGCGCGAGATCGGCGTCGATACCGGCGGGTCGAACGTTCAGTTCGGCCTGGATCCTAAGAACGGCGACATGGTGGTCATTGAAATGAATCCACGCGTGTCGAGGAGTTCCGCGCTGGCGTCGAAAGCGACGGGGTTTCCCATCGCCAAGATCGCGGCGAAGCTTGCCGTGGGCTATACGTTGGATGAAATCACCAACGACATCACCGGCGTGACCAAAGCCTCATTCGAACCCACGATCGACTATGTCGTGGTAAAGATCCCTCGCTTTGCTTTCCAAAAATTCCGAGGGGCTGATCCCACCCTCACGACGCAGATGAAATCGGTGGGCGAAGTGATGGCGATCGGGCGCACCTTTAAAGAGTCCTTGCAGAAGGCGATTCGTTCTCTGGAGTTGAACATGAACGGGCTCTCGTCGCGGGAGGGATTGGATCACGGCATACCCGAGGGGTTCGATCGGCAACCGGCGCTGGAGCGGGTACGCCAACATCTGCGGACCCCGATTGCCGAGCGGCTGTGGCACGTCGCGGATGGCATACGTCTCGGCCTCTCCAATGACGACCTGTTTGCTCTCACGAAGATCGATCCCTGGTTCCTGGAGCAGATCCGAGAGCTGATGCACTGTGAGGCCTTGCTGGCCACTCAGGCCGGAAAGAAACCCACAGTGCTTGACGATTCGCTGCTGTGGGAGGCCAAGGAACTGGGTTTTTCAGACGATCGTATTGCCCATCTCGTTGGTGTGACCGCGGCTTCGGTTAGGAAACAGCGTACCAATGCCGGCCAGGGTAGGAGAGGGGTGACCTATAAACGCGTCGACACCTGCGCCGCAGAGTTCGAAGCCCATACTCCCTATCTCTATTCGACTTACGGAAGCGAATGTGAGGCTCGCCCGACAGACCGAAAGAAAGTGATCATTCTGGGCGGAGGGCCGAACCGTATCGGACAGGGGATCGAATTCGATTACTGCTGTGTCCATGCAGCGATGGCGCTTCGGGAAGAAGGTATCGAATCGATCATGGTGAATTGCAATCCCGAAACCGTGAGTACAGACTACGACACCTCGGACCGGCTCTATTTCGAGCCGTTGACTGAGGAAGATGTCCTCAACATCGTAGAGCGTGAGCAGCCGTTGGGAGTCGTGTTACAGTTCGGCGGACAGACGCCCCTCAAGCTCGCGCTGCCCCTGTCTAAAGCCGGGGTGCGAATTCTGGGCACGAGTCCTGAAGCGATCGATCGCGCCGAAGATCGAGAACGATTCCGCGACCTCTTGAACAAGCTCGGACTCCGCCAGGCGGAGAGCGGCATGGCCCGATCCGTAGACGAGGCCCTGCGGATTGCCGCGCAGATCAGCTATCCGGTCATGGCGCGGCCTTCGTATGTGTTGGGCGGGCGATCCATGCAGATCGTCTACGATGAACCCAGCTTGCTGGAGTATATGAAGTCGGCGGTCAAAGCCTCGCCGAAACATCCGGTGCTGATCGACAAGTATCTGTCGGATGCGATCGAAGTCGATGCCGACGCGATTTCAGATGGGACGAACGTCGTAGTCGCCGGGATCATGGAACATATCGAAGAAGCCGGGGTGCATTCGGGGGACTCGGCCTGCTCCTTGCCGCCCTATTCGCTCGATCAGAGCGTGGTCGAAGAGATTCGCCGGCAAATGAAGGCATTGGCTCTGGAGCTGGGGGTGATCGGCCTGATGAATGCTCAATTTGCCATCAAAGACCAGACCATCTATGTACTGGAGGTCAATCCTCGCGGCTCGCGCACGGTGCCGTTTGTGAGTAAAGCCATCGGTTTGCCGTTGGCCAAGCTGGCGATGAAGACCATGGTAGGCAAGAGCCTTCCCGATCTGGGGTTGATCGAGGCCCCTACTCCCGTTCACTTATCGGTGAAAGAATCCGTTTTCCCCTTTAATAAGTTCCCGGGGGTGGATGTCCTCCTGGGCCCGGAGATGAAGTCCACCGGAGAAGTGATGGGGATCGATCAGGATTTCGGATGGGCTTTTGCAAAGTCCCAAGCGGGAGCAGGAGCGCCGCTGCCGAGGGGAGGCACCGCGTTCATCAGCGTGAAGGAGAGCGACCGCCCGGCATCGTTGGAAGTCGCGCGGCAGCTCCAGCGGCTGGGGTTTAACATTCAAGCGACGAGTGGAACGGCCGCGTATTTGCGGAGCCATGAGGTTCATGCGGAAACCGTGAACAAGGTCATGGAAGGTCGGCCCCATGTCGTGGACCATATCAAGAACGGGCAGGTAGCGTTGGTCGTGAACACGGTGAGTAACGCGTCGTCGCATGCCGATTCATTGTCGATCCGCCGGGAGGCTCTGAACAAAGGACTGGCGTACTATACGACCATACGGGGGGCGCGAGCGGCGGTCATGGGTATTGAAGCGATTCTCAAGAAAGAACTTACTATTCGGTCGCTGCAGGAATATCATCACCATTCATAGAGGACGTTGCTGACTATGCCAACACCGATTACGAGAAAGGGGCACGAGGCGCTTCAGGCAGAGCTTGATCGTCTTCGAAAAGTCGAGCGTGCCAAAAATATCGAAGCCATTGCGGAAGCGCGGGCCCATGGCGATTTGAGTGAGAATGCGGAGTACGATGCCGCCAAAGAACGCCAGGGGTTCATCGAGTCCCGTATCGTGGAACTGCAGTCGAAACTGGCCGAAGCCCGGATCATCGAAACCGCCGGGCGAGTGTCCGACACCATCGTATTCGGTGCCACGGTGCTCGTGATCGAACAGGAGTCGCAGTCGAAGCGGCAATATACGCTGGTGGGGCAGGATGAAGCCGATATGAAGATCAACCGTATTTCGATACAGTCTCCGGTCGGCAAGGCGCTGATTGGAAAACGAGTCGGCGATTTCGTCGAGGTCAAGACACCCGTGAAGATGGTCGAATACGAAGTGGTGGAGATTCGTTTCGAGGAGCTCTAGCAGGATGCTGAAAAAGTCCGCCAGCTTCGTTCTCGCGTCGTTCAGATCCTCAACGTACCCCAGAGGGTACGCTTCCGGTCTTCACTCGCTGCGGCCTTGCTGGACGGCCATTTTGAGCATCCTGCAAAATATTTTTCTCTTGCCCAATACATACTGGCTAGCGTGCCGCCCTCTCTGAGGCTCATCACCCTCCTGACCGATTTCGGCGACCGCGATTGGTTCGTCGCCGCGATGAAGGGGGCGATTCTCTCGATTCATCCGCAAGCCCGAATCATCGATCTCTCCCATCAGATCGCTCCGCACCGAATCGATGAAGCCAGTTACTTCCTCAAATCCTGCTATCGCGAGTTTCCCGAGGGCACTATCCATGTTGTGGTGGTCGATCCTGGCGTCGGCAGCGAGCGGCGGGCAATTATCGTCAAGAGCGCACGGTACTTTTTCCTCGCGCCGGACAACGGCGTACTCACCTACATATTCGATGACGAGCAGCCGGTCGAAGTGCGCGAGATCGATCAGCGAAAGTTCCGGCGTGAATCGCCGGGCCATACCTTCGACGGTCGGGATCTCCTTGCTCCGGTTGCGGCCAGGCTCGCCAAAGACGAACCGTTTGAATTGTATGGGCCGGTCATCGGAGATTACCGGACCTTTGCGATTGCTCAGCCACGTTGGGAGCAGACCATCTTGGTCGGTGAGATTGTCTACGTGGATCGGTTCGGAAATCTGATTTCAAATCTGACCCGGCAGCATCTCGAAGAGGCGCGTTCGGTCGCGATGGGCCGGCAGTTGTCCGTTCGGATCGGTGCGCGGATCATTGAAGGGGTGGTGAATAGTTACAGTGAGGGAATGGCGGAGAAGCCGTTCGCGCTCATCAATAGCAACGGCAAACTCGAAGTCTTTCTGAAAGAAGCCTCTGCCGCCGAACTCTTTCAGGTGGGGAGGGGGGAGCGAATCGAAATCTCGTGAGCCTATGAAGCTATGGAAACTGCGAGACATGCGGGAAGTGCGCGAAAGGCGAGAGGTGAAGAGCATGGACGTTCACCTTGTCGCGCCCATCTCGCTCGTCCCGCTAGTCTTGCAACAACGCCCGTGATGAACCAGTTCCCCTCCAGGCGCTGGGAAATGTAGAATTGTCAGAACTGAACCTGTAATTACGCCACCGCTATGTGTCCTGTCGATAGCTTCACGGCACGACGCTCCTACATCAACGCGAGCTGAGCCTGCGCCCATGTGTTGCCTTGGGCGGCAGCTTTTCCGAACCATTCTCGGGCCGTTTTATGGTCCTGCGCGACACCTCGCCCCGTGGCATACAGCTCTCCAAGCTGAGCCTGCGCCCACGCATTGCCCTGGGTGGCGGCCTTCTCGTACCATACCCGTGCCGTCGTATAGTCCTGCGCCACACCCCGCCCGGTAGCATACAGTTGTCCGAGGTTGTATTGCGCCTGCGCAATACCTTGGGTTGCTGCCTGTTCCCACCACTGTCGCGCCTTCTTATAATCCTGTGGTTCACCCTGTCCTTCTGCAGCCAACTGCCCGAGCTGGTTCTTTGACCATGCATTGCCCTGGGCGGCGGCTCTCTCATACCATGCCTTGGCCGTCGTATAGTTCTGCGGCACGCCCTGCCCGCTGAAATACAGCCCCCCAAGTCGGTTCTGCGCCGACGCATTGCCCTGGGCGGCCAGCGTCTTCAGTTGTTGCAGGTCTACAGCTGAGATGGTCTCCTCTGAGGAAGCCGGCGAGCGTCTAGGGGCCTGTGCCATGAGTCGCTGTGTTAATTCAGGACGATCCAAGCGTTCCTGATGCGTTTCTGCCGTTGGTGATTTTCTCAGAGATGTCGCCCGTTCATCCGTTCGAGCGGTGCTGCTGGAAGGACTATCGTGCAGATCTGCGGCCTGGTGAACATGGTCTTCTTCAATGGCTAATGGTTCTGCATGTGAATGCGGCTCTGTTTCGGTTGTCTGCGCCGGTTTGTTTGAAATAAGAACTTTCGATTTTTTTGTCAGTGCAAATCCGATGACCACGATAAAAAGTATGGCGATTGCCACCATGGCTGTTTTGGCAGGGGACAATGATTCATGGTCTTGAGCCGCTGCAGCGGCAGTCTTCCGCTGGTGAGCATCCCATGTCGCATGTTGCTCGGGAGCGGAGCGAAGGTTTGCATGACAGGATGGGCATGTCACAGGTTCAACAGCCTTCGTACTCCGTCCATGGCTGGCACGGAGCCATGAGTCATACTGTTGTCTCAATACAGGGTCACTGAGTGTCTCGAAGGCCGCATTGATTTTCCCTGACTTTTGCTCAGCCTTTGCCAGAAGCGTGGGACTATGGTGAAAGCGGTCGGGATGCCAGACTTGCAGTAAGAGTCGATAGGCTTCCTTGACCTCTTCGAGAGTCGCGGAATCTTGAATTTCAAGAACGACGTAATAGGTCTCCATACAGGATGTTCCAATACAATGGACATGGGCATCTCCAGCGTGCCCAATGGGAATGAGAAAAGTCCAGAATCTTTATAATATCCCAGTGCAACAGTCGATGAAAAGCATGGCCGAGCCTGCGTGATGAATAATTTGGAGAAGCATTACCGTCGGCTCTGTGGTATCTGTTTCTTCTATGCTCCCTCCAATTCCACCAGGCTGGAGATCCTTGCTCAAAGAGGAGACGCGCAAGCCCTATTATCGCGCGCTCAATGCGTTTGTTGAAAATGAGCTTGCGGGCGGGCAGATGATTCTGCCTGCCCGCAAGGACATCTTCAACGCATTAGCCGCCACATCGTATGACCAGACCCGTGTGCTACTTGTGGGCCAGGATCCCTATCCGACCCCCGGTCATGCCCATGGCCTCTGTTTCTCCGTGCAGCCGATTGTCAGGCCTTTGCCCTTCTCGTTGCGAAACATCTATCGGGAACTCCAGAACGATGTGGGATGCAGGATTCCCAATAACGGATATCTGGAACCTTGGGCCAGGCAGGGCATCCTCATGCTCAACACGGTCCTCACGGTCCGGGCGCGCCAGGCCAATTCACACCAGGGACGAGGCTGGGAGCGATTTACCGATCGTATCATCGAACTGGTTGCGGCGAAGCAAACGCGGGTGGTCTTTGTGCTGTGGGGGCGCGAGGCCCAGAAGAAGCGGACGTTGATCACTCAACCGCGCCATACCGTGATCGCGACTGCCCACCCCTCGCCCTTATCAGTCAGAAAGTTCTTCGGTTGCCGGTGTTTCTCGCAGATCAACCGAGATCTTGCCGATGCGGGGGTGGCTCCAATTGACTGGCAGATTCCAGATATTTGACTCTTCCCCTCTGTGGCCTGTAGGGTAGGCTATGACGTACTGAGCCACGCCGACTGTCCCATCTCTCGCACTGCACTCCCTCCCACGTTCCCGTGCGTCTGATTCCCTGGTCTCCGCCGCTTCTACGCCAGAGTCCTCATTGGCTGCCGCCTGTGCTGTGGCCCATTACTGGTGTCTCCAACGAGCGCAGTGGTGCGTTCCAACCGATGGGATGCTTCTGTCATCCATGTTTAGATTTGCAACCAATCACGCGAGAAAGGAGTGCCATATGAACCAAGAACAATTCAATGCATTTTGGATCCAACTGAAGGCGCCACTCAAAGCAAAGTGGGAGAAGATCACGGATGCGGATCTTCTAGAGATAGCAGGGAGTCTGGCCATGTTTACCGCTGTGTTGGCGAAGCGCTATGGGACAACCTTGAATAGCGAGGTGAACACCTGGGCTAATCGACGTTATTCCCATTGGTCAGGGAATTATACAAATGCCTATGCGGATCCAGCGAAGGTAGCGTGACCAATTGCGCCGTGGATGGGCCTGATGTACGGGCCTGCACATGTCGAGTGAGACAGCGAGAATGTTGACGAGGAAGAGGAAAGGATCGGTCCATGAAAAAGATTGTGATCAATAAGAGTTACGGCAATTTTTCCGTGAGTCATCAGGCATTTCTACGATTGCGTGAGTTGGGCCAGCAGGACGCGCTCAAGGAGACGGATCTTGGCGCCTACTGGCCAGAGGCGGCGACACCGAAAGAACCGAGTCTCAATCAATGCGGAATATTGATCCCGCGCGATGATTTGAAGTTGGTCCAAGTCGTGGAAGAACTCAACGGGGCTGCCAATGGCCATGGCGCAGAGTTACGGGTGGTCGCGATCCCGGACGATGTTCGGTGGGAAATCAGCGCCGTGGGCGGGTTAGAGCACGTCAGCGAGGTTCACCGGACCTGGGCCTAATAGCTGAGAAGGTGCTGAGTCCTGGGTTCTGAGTTCGAGACGGATCGAAAGCCGAGGTGGGGGAGAGTGTGAGATTTTCTGAACTTTGAACTCAGAATTTCGAACTCGGAACTTCGGGTTGCGCCTGTCGAGCCCATGAAACAGGCGCGATTAGGCCTTCTCAAGCAGTGGTTCCTTCGGCATGTCCGCGGTTCCAGTTAGCAGCAACTTGGCGCGTTGAAACGCGTTGGTTCTTGCTTCCCATTCCGTTTTGTAGCCTTTCGATGAATCCTGGTCTTGCAGGCCAAGGTCAAGGTGGTTGAACCCTGGAATCGAAAACTTACATGACCATTTTCCATTCTTGGTCTGGCTGGTGACCAAGATCACTTTCTGGCCTTTGGAGTAACAAGTTTCTGTCATGGTTGGCTCCGACGAAGACCGTTATTTGGTTTGTCTGGTCTGTCTGGTTTTATGGTTGAACGAAATTAACTAGATGAACCAAATCAACTAAACAAACCAGATCAACCTTGTCCCGCGCGCCGTGGCTGTTATCAGGCTGGCTTGACGAAGCGATCCGGTGCCAGCACGCTGTGCAGCGATTCTGTGACCGCGCGGCGGTAGGGTGCTTTCTGTCGCAGTATGATGACGAGGCCTTCTTCGTCGATCAAAATAGATAAGTCCCCCTCGGTCACGAGCTGCCGATCCGGCGCCCCGATATTCATACGATATTGTGTCTTCCCGTCCGGGTTGCGGTTAGGTCCGCTGACGATCTCGGTGAGTCCATCAATGAATCCGACGTGCCCCTCATGCCGATGCTTAACCTTCGTGCCATCAGGAATGCGGACCCAGGATGAGGCTGCTCGTGGCTGCGCGGGCTTTATTGGCTTCACCGTATTCGTGGTCATGGTCTCTCCCTGTAATCTGTTGAAGGTATAGTTTAGTATATGCCGAACACTGTATCACATACGGGTTTGCCATAGCGACCCATGCGGTGGATACCCAGCTCAGTCAAGTCTATGCCCATCGGGATAAGGGTCACCATAAAAGGCTGAGTGATTTCCGTTGAATAATAAGGTATTCTTTGCGGCAACACGATGTCGGAGTCATAGCGGACACAGCCCTTTGAACCATTGTATGGAGAGCAACACAACGAAGCGTGGCATGAAAATCCACGTTGTAACGGCCGGGATGCTCTGTCTCGTCACCCTTACCACAGGCGCCTGTGTAACCCGGACCACCTACGAAGCCGCTATCGCTAATCTCGAAGCAACGAATGTTGAACTGTACAGCACAAGAGCCAAATCGCAGCTGCTCATCGATCGAGTCAGAGAGCTTGAGCAACAAAAGGTTATCCTCGCCAGGGAAACGGAGGCAACCTTGATATCGCTTCTGCACGCCAAGCAGAATGTGGAAACCGAAAAGCAATTATCGCAAGAGAGGATGAGCAGCCTCAGCGGCGCGATCAGTCAGCTGACAGCCCAACAGAACAGGCTTCGGTATGCCCTCCGACGTGCAAAGGAAGAACAGCCTGAGTTGCAAGCGACCGTTGAGATGTATAAATCTCAATTCGGTGAGGTAGACGGCCTCAGAGCGCCTCTATCCACTCCACCCGAACGCTCGAACCAACAGGCCGAGGCCCTTGCCTCACCAACACAAGTTCCAGCTCAAACAGACTCCACTCCCAAGCCGATAGTGACGGCGCCGGCAGTATCGGCAGATCCGAATGCTGGCAACCCGAAGATGCCGTCGACGAATAAGCAGGCTTCCGAACCAGTCGAAGATGACTGGCTGTCTATGCTCAAGGAGTGGGCCATCTCCCTCTGGCGATCGATCTTTTCCTGACAGGGTCAATAAGAAGACCGTTTTTTGGTTTGTTTGGTTTGTCTTGTTTATTTGGTTGAACCAGACTAACCGGATAAATCAGGTGAACCAAACCAACCAGATAAACAAGACAAACCAGAACAACCAGATAGACCAGATAAGCTGACTTGGCCCATCTGCTCGTCTGCGTGGCTCTATTGGAATGGTACCGAGGGTGGTCTCACTGAGGTGGTCAAGCGCGGTTTCGACGATCTCTTCAATCCCGATCGTTGGTTTTTCAGGGGTGAGGCGACCACGTTTCTATAATGGTCCCTCCAAGCTTGCTCGCTCTACTCTTCTTGGAAAGGGCACTCATGTTGGTCGAAGTGCGGCCGTCGAACGAGGCCCTTCTCAGGGCGCGCGTTCCGGGAGCACAGGACCAACGTGAGTGCCCTTCCATCCCCTCCTATTGCTGAATCGCCGAGAGTAACCACTTCCCATTCTGGTATCGCATAAAGGTCCATACTTCGCCGGACTCGACCGGTGTCTCTTCGCTGCCTTCAACGAGATAGCCTGGCTCTCCTCGCCGCTTGGTTGTGGATACGGTGTAGTCACGGGCACTCCAACGAAGCCCGATCGTCGCGTATTGTGTCGTGTCTTCGATCCAGGTTTCCCGGACGTCTGCCTGTACGAGCACCACATCCTCTACATGATTGGCGATGTCGAGACTGGTTTGTTCGGCCAAGGCGGTGCTGAAATACGACAGCATTTCAGGCGTGACGGATCGCCGTAATCCGGCCAGATCTTGGGTGCTCCAGGCTGTTTGAACATTGGTCAGCAGTTGTTGAAAGGCCGTCTTGTCAGCGGAGGTGACTTCGCCGACCACTGCGGGGGTCTGGCGGGTCGTGGTGGAAGGCTCTGTTAACAGACTGCTACTGACGGCGTTGCTCCGCGTGATTCCTGAAAAGTCAGGGACGGGTCTCCGTACTTTCAAGAAATAAAAGAACGCTCCGGCTCCCAAGAGCATGAGAATCAGGAGTATTCCAGTGGAGTTGGAAGCCCCGGCTGCGGTGCTGGTCGTGGCGGCCTCGCCAACCTGTTCACCGGCATTGGTAGTACTCGCGCTGCTGTCTGTCGCCCCGAACAGTAAATGGCCGATATATGATCCGGCGACGCCGGCTGCGAGACCAGCCAACAGGGGATTGCGCTGCATAAAGGAAGGCTGCCTGGCAGGCGCCGGCTGGGACATTGGAGCCTGGCTGCTGGACGCTGTTGGTGGCGTAGCCGCGGATGGCTTCGGAGTGACCGACTGTTCAATAGGTTTCGCGCCGTTCTGCTCATAAGTACGTGATCCACGGCTGCCCATGCTCCCAGGGGCGCCACTGCTCCTGGAACCGCTGGAATATCCGCCGCCATATCCACCGCCCCTCGCCCTTGCAAAGGATAAGGTCGGGAGCCCGATCAGAGCGATCACAATAATCGCGGCAATAAGTTTTGTTGGGTTCAAGATAAGCATCCTTTCTATCGATCTCGTAGGTCTAGCAATTACACGCCGTCATCCTAGCAGAAACAGTCCCGGGAAAACCTAATATTCGAGAACCTCCATCCTAAGATTGTTGTTTGGTTTGTCTGGTCTGTTTGGTCTTTTGGTTGAACAAAACTAACCAGACGAACCAATGTATTGCGCACATCGAGCGGCCAGCATCCATCTAATTAACCCTTCCAAGCTCGCTTGCTTTCCCTCTCCTGGAAGGGCACTCATGTTGGTCGAACTGCGGCCGTCGAACGAGGCCCTTCTCAGGGCGCGCGTTCCGGGAGCACAGGACCAACGTGGGTGTCCTTCCAATCCCCTCCTTTTTCGCCTTCCCGTGATGCTATGATGGGTGATGTTGCGCAGAGCGAAGGTGGTACCCATACTTTTACAAGGAGTTCATGCCCATGAATTTGGCACGTAACATCATCGGAATCTCGTTGATGGTTCTATTGCTCTCAGGGGGCAGCCTTGCTGCAGAACCGGCTGAAGTGGAAAAGTTCGTAAAGGCCCGTATCGATATTGGCGAGATGATGACGAACTACTTTCAGGGTGGAGGAATGTTCAAAGATGGGCAGCGTCCGTCGGCTGACCAGATGAAGGATATGGGTGCGGATATCCACACGAAACTCGGGAAGCTGTTAGCGAAGTACGATCTGACGGTCGAGGAGTATCGAAAGCGCAGTCCGGAAGTCTTCGCCGATGATGCGGCGGTCAAGAGCTATCTCAACGAGCATCCTGACATGAAGACACGATACGAAGCGCTTCCGCTGGATCGGATGGGGCGCGGTGGCAGCACAGGGCGAGGGTACTAGAAGCGCGAGATATGCGGGACGTGCGAGACTGGCGGGGAAAGCGCGATAAGCAGGGACAGCCCTTGCTTCCAGCTCACTTGTCCTCTCTCCAGGAATGTTGCCTGTGCTGGCCCCACTGCGCCCGTCGAACGAGGTTACAGGGTGCTCTCTTCAGGCCCACTCGTTCTCTCTTCGGGGATGGGGGCTGATTGATCTCCCACTGCGCGCGTCCAACGAATGCTGGTTCATCTGGTCTATTTCGTCTATCTGGTTTGTCTGGTTGATCGGACTGGAAATTCATTCAGAAGAACCAGAC
>Ga0209253_10000435_pt1 | contig 35921 bp, 21 predicted proteins | sample FrelakmetBRP12BR_FD_187145 | JGI IMG/M metagenome (GOLD analysis project Ga0209253, IMG submission 187145) | Freshwater lake sediment microbial communities from the University of Notre Dame, USA, for methane emissions studies - BRP12 BR (SPAdes)... | ecosystem: Environmental > Aquatic >... | reverse complement strand
GTCGTCTTTCCCCAGGGCAGAACGTTTGCTTGACCGGAATCGCTCGTGACTGAGCCTGACGCTTCTCTGCCGTGCGTTGCGATTTCGCCGCCCTTTCTTTCTGTCCACTTTCTTTGGGCGAGCAAAGAAAGTGGACAAGATGAATTATCTTGGACAAGATTGGTCCGTTCACTACTATGCAGGGACCAAACAGAACGATCCGGCAACATTGTATCAGTCAATTTCGAACTTCGAAACGCTTCTCCGGCGGCTGGATACTCTCGTCACTGAGTACCCTCCAAAGGTGAGAGACTTCCCCGTCTGGTACCGTTTTCCTCCGCGTCAAGGCCCGATAGGGCTCTCCGTTGATGAATGGGGGATCTGGGAGTCGGGTGGCAAAGGGACATACAATTGGGAAACCATCTATGGCTGGCGGCACGCGCTGGCAACGGCTTCATTCTTGAATGTGTTCATGAGAAATGCCGGGGTTGTTGGCATAGCCACGTGGTCACAATCCGTCAATGTGCTGGGCTGCATCATGACAGACAAAGAAGGATCTGTGTGCCAGACAGTCTATTACCCGCTACAGTACTACCGGGAATACTGCAGCAGACGAGGTGTGGAAGTACAAACCGAAACCCCGGCAATGCATACTTCCGACGGCATGGCAGCTCTCGACGCAGCGGGAAGCTATGATGAAGAGAGGAATACGCTGACCCTCTTCGTTGTCAACCGTGACCCTGAAACGGCGTTCAGGACCAACATCGCATTGTCCGCGAAGCAAGTCAAACAAACTGATGTCATCGAGCTGACAGGGGATTCTCTGGAAGCGGCCAATACCCTCGAAAACAGAAATCACAACGTTGTGAGGACGAACAGGGAACAGAACGTCACACCGAAACAAGAGATCACATTCAGGCCCGGCTCCATTACTCTCTGTGTGTTTCACCTGCAATAGTCGGAATGACGGTTAACCGAAAACTTGCCCTTCGTATTTTGCCCAGAGGGCAGAAGAGCTACTGTTATGAATTGGGTGAACAACAATTGCTTTGTTTCTTGAATTCCGATAACAGGACGGACGCAGAACTATGAATGCAACAAAGATACGACTGTTTCTTTGCATGCTCGCGCTCTGTTGCCTGGTATATGAACACAGCAGCGGCCAGCCGAACATCAGGGCGGAAGCCGTAGTAAGACCGTCGCTCTCCACCGTGAGCAGCAACTATGTCGGGAACAGAGAACCCTTACAGAATCAATATTTCATCAAGCTCCCGGTCACTGCAGTGAAACCCGGTGGATGGGTCCGACATGTGTTGGAGCTTCAGCGGAACGGCATCACCGGGAATCTAGGCGAGATAAGCATGTGGTTGTCCAAAAAGGACAATGCCTGGCTCAACAAAGAAGGTAAGGGAGCATATGGCTGGGAAGAGCTTCCCTATTGGCTGAAAGGATATGCCAACATCGGGTATATGCTTGGCGACAAGGAGATGATCGCCGAGGCAAAATTCTGGATAGAGGCTGTCTTGAACAATCAGCGGCCCGAAGGCGATTTCGGTCCCAATGTTGTGAAGAAGGGGAGAAGGGATCTGTGGACGAACATGCCCATGCTCTGGTGCCTGCAATCGTATTACGAATATTCCAACGACCTGCGCGTGCTCCCTTTTATGACGAACTATTTCCGGTGGGAGCTGGCTCTTCCAGACAGTCAATTCCTGAAAGACTACTGGGAAAACAGCAGAGGCGGAGACAACCTTCACAGTGTCTATTGGCTCTACAACCGCACAGGCGACGCATTCCTGCTTGACCTTGCATCGAAAATCGATAAGAATACCGCCAACTGGCGGCAGGACGGCAAGCTTCCCAATTGGCATAATGTGAACATCGCGCAGAGTTTCCGTGAGCCTGCACAATATTCTCTGCAAAGCGGGAAGCCCGAAGACATGCAGGCCGCATACAACAGTTTTACATTGGTTCGCACCAAATACGGACAGGTTCCGGGGGGCATGTACGGCGCTGATGAAAATGCGAGGGAGGGATATGACGATCCGCGTCAGGCGGTCGAGACGTGCGGACTCGTCGAGCAGATCACTTCCGATAACATATTGACAGGCATCACCGGCGACCCGTTCTGGGCGGACAATGCGGAGGATGTCGCATTCAATACGCTCTCCGCCGCGTTCACTCCGGATTACAGAGCCCTCCGCTACCTTACAGCTCCCAACATGGCGGTCAGCGACAGCAAGAATCACGCGCCGGGCATCAATAACGATGGACCGTACCTGATGATGAATCCTTTCAGCAGCCGGTGCTGTCAGCACAATCATTCCGCATGCTGGGTCTATTATGCGGAAAATAGTTGGATGGCCACGCCGGACAATGGCATTGCAGCGGTGCTCTATTTTGAAAATGAAGTAACGGCAAAAGTCGGAAACGGCGCGGAAGTCACGATTGCGCAGCACACCGAATATCCATTCGATGATACGATCGGATTTGCAGTGAGGACGACATCAGCTGTCACTTTCCCGATGTATTTTCGCGTTCCTGCATGGTGCAGTGGTCCGGTGATACACGTGAACCGCAAACCTGTCAAGGTGAAAGCCATGCCGGATCAATACATCAAACTCACAGGCACGTGGAAAGACGGAGATACTATAACACTTCGACTGCCGATGAAACTGCAGGTCCGCCGCTGGGAGAAGAATAAAAACAGCGTGAGCGTGAACTACGGCCCCCTCACATATTCATTGAAGATCGATGAGAAGTATGTTCAGAGGGACAGCAAGGAGACTGCCATCGGTGAAGCCCTATGGCAGGAAGGGGCTGATCCGAAGAAATGGCCATCGTTCGAGATCTATCCAGCTTCCCCCTGGAATTATGGACTTGTCGTGAGTGAACAACATCCCGAACGATCGTTCACCGTTGTAAAGAAGTCCTATCCCAAAGATCATGATCCGTTCACAAACGCGAATGCACCGATCGAACTGCAGGCGCAAGGGAGAATGCTGCCGTCATGGGGGATCGATCAATACGGACTCGTGTCCATCCTGCCGCAAAGTCCGGTGAGTTCGAATCAGCCTGCGGTTCAGTTGACGCTCGTGCCTATGGGCGGAGCACGATTGAGAATAGCAGCATTTCCTGTCGTGAAGTAAACGATGGTGTTTTCACAGGAAGGCGGCGGGGCAAACGGTATGCTCGACCTGCAATTCCTTCAAACTGGGGAGCAGCCGATTTCCATGCTAACCTGCTAAAGACAAAGGCAGACAATCGCGAGTGACTACCAAGATGAGGCGAGTCTCTTCACTAGTCGTTCATTCAACATACTCTGGCGAATGGGCGAAGACTTGATCTTCTCCGTGAGCCTTCTATGCCAAACGACATCTCTCCACATCCCGACGAACTGCGGTCCGCAGAAATTGCTCGTCGCTATGGCAATCCACTGACCCGTGGCCGCAGCGGTCACGACGCCCAGCTCGCACAGTTCCTTAACCCAATCCCACGACAGAAGAGGCCAATCCTTGTAGTCCACGATGCCCCAACACTCGGTGGTTATCAACGGCAGTTTTGCTTTCGCCGCCATCTGAGCAAGCAGCGTGATCTTGTCGGTCAGCAACTTCTGCCAGTATTCTGGCTTTGCACGGTACGTGTGCTCTCCTTTCGCCGCGAGGTTCTTGTATGCTTGCGGTGAAAACCGCCCGTAATCGTATTCCACAATCTTGTAGAATTCGCCATTGTGTTCCTTAACCATCCATGTATGATGTTCGATTGCGTCAAAAAAGGAGATGTCCCGCTCGGCATAGTATTCCACTCGATCTCCGTCGAACGAGAAAAACAGGGGAATGTCAGGGTATGTCTTCCGTACTGCCGCAATCGCATCCGTCATCCACGCCAGTGATTTCCCGGTGTGCCAGTAACCCCACGTGTTTTCGGGCGGATCGTTCTTGAAATAGGGGGCCCACAGGTCACCGGGCCATTCGTTGCAGAGATCGACATAGAGGATCGCGTCCAGCAGCCCTTCCTTTTCGATCATGTCGAGGGTCTTGATCCAGTTCTCAGCCATCATTCCAGGCGAACGGATCCCCATCATGGTCCTGTCAACGTCTTCCCGGTACCAGCTGGACAAACCGACTTTTATTCTTCTCTCCCTGCATTTCGATATGAAGACGTTCAGGGCCGGCTGAACAACCACCCTGTTGACGTCCGGACTCCCCCATACCTGCTGATCCCACACCGGCAGAAGGGTCCATTCCTTCATGGGATCTTTTGCCACAAGATGAGGATATGCGTCAATCCGCACAGCGTTGTAGCCACGATCCTTGAGCTCATCGAGGATTTTGTCCCAGTCTTCATAGCCGGCCCCGGGCCAGCGGCGTTCAAGCCAGGAAAAGTCCCACATGGTGATCGCAAGCGGATGAATGCTGGCCACGGTTTCTCCTTTCCGGTTTTGCCGGGGGAATGTCACTGGCGCTGGAATGATGCTGGTCAGGTCTCCAAGAGCAGACAGCATCGCAACGTCACGCACAAACGTTCTTCTTTTCACATGAACCCCGGGGAATGAAAGGTTCGGTCATCCTGCCCGTCATGCTATTTCCGCGTGTCTCCACCGCGCTTTCCTAATCCGTCAATCGCCGAACTGCCTCCCTGAATTCTTACAACCTCGGACCCATAACCTGGCACGCTGACGTTCTTCAGTGAAGCCTGATGAACCGCATGGAAGACGATCGGTGGAGCTCCTTGCGAAGGAGACAGCGCGATCGTATCCAGAGCCACGCGGGCAACGTCATCAAAGACGAGAGAGGGCCGGAAGTCGCTTGCCGTGAGGCGCAGGGTGACGCGCTTCATCTGCAGGCCCTCCACATGCCGGATGTAGAACCCCCAGGCGGGCAGCTCGCCGAACATCGAAAACTCAGGGTAGTCTCCGGGGCGTTCCGGGACACTTTCCAGCGAATCAAGGGATACGCGCGCCCGCTCCCTCACCGCACCACCCGCAATGGTAAGATCGATGTTCTCTAACACGACATCCTGTATTCGATGACTGGGCAGGCCAACAATTGATGAGGGCAACAGGTTGTGTGGTTCTTTCACCGGCGGACCCGATGTTTCATAGCCCGCATCGGGCTTGCCGGCCGGCACTTCAACGTTCACGTTCCTGATGATGATCTTCCGCACCTGTCCGGCGCCCCGGTCGCGGTTACGATGTCCCAGACGGACAAAGATCGCATTCCCGGTGTTCTTGGCTTCCACGTTCGAGATCTCGATGTTCTCAAGAATGCCGCCATCGACACATTCCAGCGCTATCGCAGAACGGTAGGTGTCATAGACAAACAGGTTCTTGGCCACGATGTTCTTGAAACCACCCTGCGAAGCCGTCCCCAGCTTCAGCGCGTTTGCGCTCGAACGGATTCTGCAGTTGTCAATGAAGATGCTGTCGCACAACTTCTCCTTGCTGTCGGATTTCAGACAGATGCCGTCATCAGAGGAGTTGATGATGCAATTTGTCACCCTGACATTCCTGCAATCGGTAATGTCAATGCCGTCGTTGTTCCAGAAGGCCGTACTCTGAACAGACAGGCTGTCGATGACAAGACCGTCACATTCGCGAAAGGTGTTTATCCAGCACGACCCATCCTTGAGAGTGACGCCTCTCATGAACACCTTCCGGCAATTGTCAAATTGCACGAGGTAAGGACGGTTGCTCTCATACGGACGGCTGCTCTCGCGAGGATAGTAAGGATCTTTCAATGATCCCTCGTTGAGCATACGCAGAATGTCCTCTACCAACTGCCGCCCCTGGCCATCGATGGTCCCGTTCCCGGTGATTGCCACATTCTCCGCTCCCCGCGCAATGATAAGGGCCGTGAAGTCTCTCGCCTCATAATCGACACGCCGTGAGCTGCCGAGCAGCGTGGCATTCTTCGCCAGATGGAGTGTCACGTTGCTTCTCAGGTGGATACTGCCGGTGAGGAACTCTCCCCCGGGTATCAAGACAACACCTCCTCCCCTCCCGAGCGCCGTATCAAGGGCCGACTGGATTGCCGTAGTATTCAGGGTACGACCATCCCCCTTGGCTCCAAACGATCGTATGTCGTAGACATTTGCCGACGAGCTTCCAGGATTCCGCCCGGGAAGCGGATGAGGATAAGGATGAACATCAGTAAACAAGAAAGCCAAAAAGAGAAGTGCGCATGTCGCCGATCTTCGTATGCCCTTCATGCTGGCGATCTCCGCCCGTTCGTGTTCTACTGGAGCCTCTTTCCTGTACTCATCGAAAGTTCGAACGATCCGCATGCCAGAGACACCGCCAGCGGTATTGCCGGGATGCGCCTGGAAGCGGACAGTAACGCTCACCTTCCCCTCAGTGTCTCGCCTTATCCTAAGACAGCGCAAACGAGAAAGATGAAAGCACCAGGAGAACAAAGGCATCGTTACTACTGAAGGATGATTTCAACTTCCCTTCTTTGATGACCACCCGAGAGTGGGACAGTTGCCGTAATCAGGCCGCCCTTGTAGGTGAACGGAATTCTGCGTCCGTCAACCTTCACGCTTTCCGGCGTGCGTGCAGCGACCGCAGCAAAGGGGCCGCCCTCATAAAGCGTTGCCTTCATCGCCTTTGCTGAGACCGTCGACTGGAGGACCGTCCCCGGCGCGTTGTACTTGTTGACCAGCCCGATCACGGCGTTGCCTTCAACCAGCGGTACGACATAATGGAGCTGATACCCCAGTCGGCGCAGGGAAACGGGGACCTCGGTCTCTCTCCCCGCGAGCGTCAGTTTCTTGCTGAAGTATTCATACACGGCGAACTGCTCGCCCTTGATGCCGTGCACATCGGACGGACTGAAACTCCCCTTCACGCTTTCCGCATCCGCACAATTCCAGATACCAAGCAGACCCGCGTTGCCGGCCATGGAATAGGCCTTCAACGGACGGGCACTCTGGACCTGGAAGAGACAATCCTCGGTGGGAAGCAGGGGCATATCAGCGCGGACGATTTTCCCGTCGCTGTAAACCAGCGGAAAGAGAACATTGAAATCCTGTTCCCCGATGTTGTCGGTGATAGAGACCGGTCCACTATTTATTGCACGCGCAATGGCATGAAACACCGCGTTGGGATTGTGCGACTGGAAATGATCGAAGTCCGGGTAGACCATCTGGGAGAAATAGAGAGAGTTGTAGACCGCCTGCAGCACATGTGCCGCCGCGTTTCCCCTCTGAAGATCGTACGTCTCGCCCTTCTCGTACGGGAAATAGTCTTCGACGGCCCGCCCGACAGCGGTGGAACCGAAATTCAGGTACGCATCAGCGGTCATATCCATGCAGTTGATGAGCGTGTTGTTGAATGCCGCCGCCACCGATGTGTTCAACGCCGCATGGTACCGTTCCGCGCCTTCCCAGATCGGGAAATTTCCGGCCGCCATTCTCTCGACGATCAACTGGTTGTCAACTTTCACGAACGAAAACCCCTCTTCCTTGAGGAATCGGTGAAGTTCGGCATAGAAACCCGGGAGCGCGGCGGAGTAGGGCGAGATAAAGGTGCAGCTTCTCGTGGCCGAGCTGTCCTGATCGGGGCGGATTTTCTCCGTCCAGGTGAACAATTCGCGCTCGTACCTCCTCCCCAGTTCCGAGTTCGCATTGATCCCCTGCCAGTATCCGTTCAACGCATGCCAGACGCCAACGTCCTTCAGATGATAATCCTTCTTGAGCGAACTGATGACCGGCTGAAATCCCCGCGGGAATTTCCCCTTGTTCGGACGGAGTGAATTCAGCCTGTTATCGGTCTGATCGAACCACCCGTCATCGACCAGAAACCATCCGATCGGGAATTTCCCGTCCGCGAACGATCTGGCGGCCCTGAGGAGAAGATCATCGTTCAGATTCTTCCCCATTTCGGATGCATTCCAGGTACACCATCCGATGTTCTCCAGGATTGGCGGGAAGGACTTCCTTTTTCTGAGGTTGTCCGCATACCCCATCTGTTTCATCCCTTCCTCGTACAGACGTTCAAAAAGCACATACGGATCCCGGCCGAAGCCGATGGCCATCTGCGGAATCGATTTCGGATTTGTCTTGTCGAAGAGGCTCACCGCCTTCGACCCGAACTTCCCGCCTTCCTGTCCCAGAGTGGTTCTATATCCTTGTCCCGACAGGGGAACCGCGGCGCCATACATACCGTCGGAGTACTTCCAGTAGAAGAATTGCACGTCCCAGTCCTGCATTTCATTCACCCTGGCAATTCCTGTCGGCTTGGTCCAGCAGTTCCACGGCTTGTACCTCCACAATGTCACGCCCCTGTCGAATCCTGGAATCGCGTCGAAAAACAGTCCGAGGAAATGGCGTCCGTCGTCCGATTGATTCCCGTGCGGAGCGAGCAGGAAAGAAATGATGGGATCGCCGATCCGTTCCTTCACGAGAATCTCGACCGGCTGCGTCGCCGTCTGGAAAACAAACGCACTGTCGCTTTCCCTTACGCCGGTCACGGAGATCGCTTTCGACTCGAAGAGCGGTTGCCCCCCTGCCAGGCGGAGAAGCCCGTCAACAGAGATCTGGAGCTTCCGATCGGAGATCTTCACCGAGAGGCCTGGTTGCCGCTCCGGGGGTTGGCCGGCGGATGCGCATGGCACTCCGCCAACGAGAAGAAGGAGAATGATGAGCGTCTTTGACACAGGGATACCTTCCATCCTAGGTTGCGCTTGATATCGCAAAGCAGTGCCTGCATCGTGCGGTGCCTGGGCGGGAAACGGAAATCTCGTTCTCACGTCACCCGGACGGATGCGACCTTCCCATCCGCGGAGCATGTCCCCTGGAGTCAATGATGACCTTTACCACTCCGTCGCGATAGGCCGCATTCAATGCAAACGCCTCCGGGAGATTGCGCAGCGGAAACCGGTGACTGATGAGGCTCTGTACATCGACACTCCCCTCCTGCACGAGACTGATCGCGGCGGGATACGTGTGTTTCATCCGCCGCGAAAACAGAAGCGTGAGCTCCTTTCTCCTCCCGGTCGAGTGGCTCATTCTGCATTGATCATCGGCCGGAATGCCGACAAGAACCACCCGACCGCCCGGGACGGCAGTCTCCGCTGCCTGTTGAATGGTCGAATCTGCCCACGCGCATTCTACAGCGACTTCCACTCCTCTCCCCCGCGTCCGCTCAAGCACGACAGCGACGGGATTCTGCTCTGTTGGCGAGATCGGGATGGCACCGAACCGCTCGGCAAGTGCCCGCCTCCAGGGAAGAGGTTCGACCACGAACACCCTCTCCGCACCCTTCATTCGTGCCAGCTGGACCATCATGAGTCCGATCGGACCGGCACCGAACAATGACATGGAGTCTCCCACTCGAATTCCGGAGATTTCAATCGCATGCATTGCCACCCCCAGCGGCTCGAGCATGGCGCCGCCGGCATCGTCGATGGAATCGGGTAGCGGAAAGCAGGAGCGCGAAGGAACAATCAGCTGCTCTTGGAAGCAACCGTCGTCGGGATAGAGACCGCAAAAATGGAGGGCGGTGCAGAGGTGCGGGTCTCCCCGTCGGCACATGGCGCACGTCCCGCATGGAGCTGCAGGATCAACAGCCACACGCAGGCCGGGCGAGAGAGGCTGTCCGTTCCCATCGGCGGCGCTCGTTCCGCACCGTTCGACAACGCCTGCAAACTCATGGCCGAGAACAAGGGGAGCGGCAACCTTCGTATCACCGATGCGGGCGTGAGCATAGGTGTGAAGGTCGCTTCCGCAGATGCCGGCGGCAGTCACCCTCACCAACGCTTCACCCGGGCCCGCTGGCGATGGTTCCGGCAGCTCCTCCACTCTCAGGTCTCGCGGGCCATGCAGTCGGACGCCGATCATGTCAGTAAGGATGCTCCCCGGGGTACAAAGCGGTTTTCGGGAGGTTGAAGGAGATGTCGCCGATGCCGATCAGCTGCATCGCTTCAAAGAGCGCCCTGCCCGCATGGGAGAATGCCACTGCAGTATGGTGCGGGAAGCGCTTTTCAATAAGGACGTGCCGATAGAACCGGCCCATTTCCCTGACCGCAAACACCGCGATACAGCCGAACGATTTCGGATCAATATTGAGGATCTCGCCCTGAGCGACGTAGGCTTTGAGCTGGGCTTCGCCGGTGGCTTGAAGCCTGAACAACGTGATCTCCCCGGGCCTGATTGTCCCCTCCAGCGTGCCGCGGGTGATATTGGGATCCTTGCCCGGTTCCATGAGACGATGCATGATCAGCTGGTACTTCATCATGGAGGTCGCCATGCACGCCGAGGAGGTGTTGCCACAGTGGAACCCCATAAACAGCTCGTGGTTCGTGTAGTCCTTCACGCTTCCCTTTGCCTCCGCATACATGTCCGCTGGCACGGTATTGTTGATGTCGAGGATCGCCGCGGGAAGCTCGGTTGCGCACGAGGCGACGTATTCGCTGAGAGCCCCGTAGATATCCGCTTCGCATGAGATGGGAATTCCCCGTGTGGCCATTCGCGAATTGATGAAGCACGGGACGAACCCGAAGAACTTTTCAAACGAGGGCCAGCACTTGTTGGCGAAGACCGCGAACTGAGATGCCCCGAGGTTCCGTTCCATGAAGTCGACCAGGGCAACCTCGAATTGCGCAAGGCCGTGAAGAAGTTCGGGGTAGGTGTTCCCTTTGCCGAGTTCCTTCGCCATGTCCTCGGCGACCCCCGGAATCCTCGGATCACCCTTCTTCGAGAGAAAGATGTCATACATGTCGAGCTCGCTGTTCTCCATGATCTCGACCCCGATGTCAAACAACGGCTTGATGGGGGCATGACACGTGAGAAAATCATAGGGACGGGGACCGAAGGAGAAGATCTTGAGGTTCTTGAGGCCGATGAAGACCCTCGCAACCGGGAAGAAATCATTGATCATGCCGGCGACATCGGCAGGACTGCCGACAGGATAGGCGGGGACGTGCACACGCAGCGACCGCAGCCCGAGATTGTACGATGCGCTCAGCAGGCCGCAATAGGCATCTCCTCTCCCGCCGAAGAGGTCTTTGCCGGTGTCTTCCGCCGCGGCAGCCATCATGACGGGACCGTTGAACTTCTGGGCGAGCAGCGTGCTCGGTCCCTCCGGCCCGAAGTTCCCCAGATAGACAACAAGCGCGTTGATCTTCCTGGTCCGGATTTCCTCCAGGGCTTTGAGCACGTCCGCTTCGTTCTCAACAACTGTTTCGAGCTCAACGACAGGAATGGTGCGCGCGGCGCACGCCGCCGCCACCATCTGGCGCCGCTTCCGCGACAACTCCTGGGGGAAGCAGTCCCTGCTGACGGCAACAATTCCCATCACAATTGAAGGTATGTTATTCATTACTGGTCTCCTTTGTCCGGCCCGGAATTCGCCTGCCCGTAGTACGACTCCGGACCGTGCTTGCGCTGATAGTGTTTCTTGATTAAGGCCGGCTGCAGCCGGGAAACCGAGGGATTAATCTGCAGCGTGAGGTACGCCATCTTGGAAAGTTCTTCGAGCATGTAACTGTGGTGCACCGCCTTCTCCGGGGTCGCACCCCAGGCGAAGGGACCGTGACTCGCAACGAGCACCATCGGCACATCCTCATACGATCTTCGTGCAAATGCTTTCACAATCAGTTTCCCCGTCTCTTCTTCGTAGTCTCCCTTGATCATCCGGGCCGTCATCGATCCGGTGCACGGGATATCAGACGGCAGATGGTCTGCGTGCGTTGTTCCGAGGATGGGGACCCCCCGCCTGGCCTGTGCCCACGCCACGGCAAACGGCGAATGCGTGTGCACCACGCCGCCGATATCCGGGAAGTGTCGGTACAACAGCGTATGTGTCTTCGTATCGGAGGACGGACGGAGAGCTCCATCCACGACCGTGTTGTTCAACCTGACGACGACCATATCCTCCGGTCGCAAGTCCTCGTAGCGGACACCGCTGGGTTTGATGGCCACAACTCCCCGTGCCCGGTCGACCGCACTGGCGTTGCCGAAGGTGTGAACGATCAGGCCGAGGTTCTTCAACTCCATGTTGCATTTCCACGCGATCTCTTTGAGCTCACGGTATGGATTCACGGTTCCCTCCCTGTCGTCAACGTTTCCTCCTGGACAAAGTTCGCGAGCCTGCGATACCGTTCGTAGAGCACCGCGTATCGTGCGGCATTCTCCGGGCGTGGGGCATACTCGCGCTCCCAGCCGCTCCCCAGAGCCTTCATCGATGCGTCCACGGTTTCATAGAGACCGGCAACGGTCGCCGCACACATCGCGGCACCGAGGGCGCAGGTCTGGTCGGACTTCGGCACCCTGATGGGAACGTTCATGACATCGGCCACGACCTGCATGATGAAGGGGGATTTCTTCGCCACGCCGCCGAGGGCAGTCACGCCGCCGATGCGAACTCCTTCCTCCCGGAATCGGTCTGCGATAGCCTTCGCGCCGAACGCCGTGGACTCGACGAGCGCCCTGAAGATCCGGGGCGCGTCGCTGCCGAGGTTCAGGCCGGTGATTGCCCCTTTCAGGAGCTGATTGGCATCGGGGGTTCGCCGGCCGTTCATCCAGTCGAGGGCCAGCGCTCCGGATTCGTCGAGGGGGATGCGTTCCGCATGTATGGACAGCTCGTCGATGAGGCGATCTGAGGCCTCAGCAAGGAGCTTCTGCCGGGTCGCTTCATCGATACTGCCGCTCGTTGCGATGATCTCCTCGACCGGCCAGAGGAGCACCTTTTTGAACCACGCATAGATGTCGCCGAAGGCGGATTGACCCGCCTCCATGCCGAGCATTCCCGGGATGACGGAACCGTCCACCTGGCCACAGATACCCCTGACAAGTGTACCCCCCATATCCTCCATAGGCGCCACGATCACGTCGCAGGTCGACGTGCCCATGATCTTGGTCAGGGTATACGGAGCGATCTCCCCGCCGACCGCACCCATATGGGCATCGAAGGCACCCACGCCGACCAGGACGGAGGCGGGAAGTCCCAGGCGCGCGCACCATTCCCGTGAGAGGACGCCCGCAGCCTTGTCGCTGGTGTCGGTTTCCGTGTAGAGGCGTTCGCGGAGACCCTTCAAGAGTGGATCCAGGCGGAGGAGGAATTCCTCCGACGGGAGGCCGCCGAACGACTCGTGCCACATTGCCTTGTGGCCGGCAGCGCACCGACTCCGCTTGATCAGGAGGGGATCCGTTGTTCCCGTAAGGAATGCCGTGAACCAATCGCAATGTTCCACCCAGGAGAAGGCCGCATGGCGAACCTGTTCATCAACGCGAAGGACATGCAGGATTTTCGACCAGAACCATTCTGACGAATAGACCCCCCCCTCGAATTTCGTGAAGTCGGTTCCTCCCCACGACCGCGCCAGCCGGTTGATCTCCTCAGCCTCTGCGACTGCCGTATGGTCCTTCCAGAGAACGAACATCGCATTGGGATTTGCCGCAAACTCGGGGAGGAGCGCAAGGGGGACACCGGACCGATCAACGGCAATCGGAGTTGATCCCGTCGTGTCCACGGAGATCGCGCGGACTTTTTGCGCAACCCCCCCGCGCGCGCGCGCGATCGCTTCCCGCATCGACGCGGCAAAGGCTTCGACGTAATCCAGCGGGTGCTGCCGGAACTGATTCAAGGAGGGATCGCAGAACAGACCCTTCGACCAGCGCGGATAGGAGGCGGTCGCGCTGGAGGCCTCCCTTCCGTCTCTCGCGTCGACGATCACGCACCGGACCGAATCCGTGCCGAAGTCAACGCCGACCACATATGCTTCTTCTTTCACGCACCGACTCCTGGGAGGTGAGACAAATGCCCCTCTCTTCGGGGACAACGGTTCGACGTCTACAAATGATCGAGGTCGTGCTACCGTCACCAGAGTTCTTCGGTCGAACCTCTAATCCTGGTAATAGGTAAGGTTGTCCCTCGTGAGCACATCGAGGGGCACCATGATATGCTTCTTGACGCTCTCCCGGAGGACAACATGCCGGTACAATGCCATGATGCCGAGATAGCCCTGGGTGACCGGCCGCTGACTGATCAGGAAGTCGATCGATCCCTCCTTCAGACATGCCACATTGTCGGCGACCAGGTCATAGCCGATCATGCGAACCTTCTGCCCCACGGGGTGGTGCCTGCGGACGTGCCGCGCGATCATGTGGGTCCACGCATTCGAAACAAAGATCCCGAATGCCTCTCCATTCCTCCGTAGCGAGTATTTCGCAAGGCGTCTCCACAACCCGCCGAACTCCCTGCTGTCGGTCTCTTCCGTGTGGAGGGAGAGCAGAGGATCCCTCCGCATAGCAGCCTCGAATCCTCTCATCCGTTCGTTGATATGGACGTCATCGGGGAGGACTTTGACGATGACGACGCGTCCACCCTGGCCGAGCATCATCCGCATCAGGTTTCCTGCGAGCACTCCGCTCTGATATGGATCCTGAACAACGCTGCAAAGGAAATGAGAATCCGGTATGGTCGAGTCGAAAAAGACATGAGGAATGCGACGGAAGAAACCGGGAACCAGCGTCCCAGCGATCTGCGGAAGTACGGGTGCGATCAGCAGGCCGTCGTAGCCCGCTTCCTTGCACTTTCGGGCTGCGCGTTCAAAAGAAGCCTCGGAATACCTGTCGAAATGCACACGGTGAACACGGACCCGATAGGGCTGGAGCTCATCGGCTGCGCGGAGAATGCCACGGGCCGGAAGCCGCCAGTAGTTGCTGTCCTGTGAGAGCTTCGGCATCAGCACACCGAAGGTGTAGGTTCTTGCCAGCGAGAGATTTCTCGCATAGATGTTCGGCCGGTAATCGAGTTCCTCGACGATCTGCCGTACTCTCGCTCCCGTTTTTGCCGAAACGCGTCCGCGATCGTGGAGAACCCTGTCCACTGTGCCGATGGACACTCTGGCCATTCTCGCTATATCGCGGATGGAGGTCATTGGTGTACGGCCCGGGAATCAGGGAGTTGCTCCGGCCCGCATGAATGCCTTCACGTTTGCTTTGCTGATAACCAGCGTTCCGGTGTCGACCGCGTTCGGGAGCGGAATGATATTGGCCTCCTGCCAGTTGTTGACCAGCTTAATATTGTTGTGCCTCAGGTCGTACAGCATCTGGAGGCCAAGATAGGCCATGGTGTACGTACGCTGTGCGATGGACGCCTCAATGAGGCCCTGGTCGATGTACTGCAGGGTCGTTTCATTGCGGTCCATGGCAATAATTTTCACCTTTCCTGCCTTCCCTGCTTCTTTGATTGCCACCGCACAGCCCTCCCCTCCAGCGGCATCAACACAGCCAAAGCCTGCAAGATTCGGATAGGCCTGGAGGATTGAGCGCGCCACTTTTTCCGCCTCGTCCGACAGCGCCTGGTCGTTCCCGATCTTGACGATGGTAATCCCGGGATACTTCGCCAGCGCGTCCTTGCAGCCCCGCGCGCGCCCTTCAAGATTCGACTGGCCCGGAATCATCAGGAGCGCAACTTCACCCTTGCCGCCGACGGCCTTCGCGAGCAGCTCGCCGGTCTGGAGGCCCGCATTGTAGTTATCCGTGCCAATATAGGTGTAGCGTTTGCTGAGCGGATCATCAGTGTCGATGCAAAGGACAGGAACTCCGCTTTCGACCGCGCGGTTGATGGAAGGCCGGAGCGCATCGGACGCGGGGGCGATGAGGATACCTGCCGGTTTCCGCGCCAGCACCTGTTCGAACTCTTTCACCTGCTGGTTCGGATCCCCGCCGGTGGGTCCACGGACTTCCGACTGCACGCCGAGAATCCGGGCTTTGTCCTCCATCCCAAGCCGGGCGTCGACCCAGTAGGGGTTTCCTACCGAGACGCCGATGAAGACATATTCCTCATTTCCGCCGGCCGCTCCCGCGGTCACCCCCGCGGAACGATCGGACGATCCCCACGGCCGGAAAATGAGCAAGCCCAGGATCGCCGCAGCGAGTAGAACATTCAGAGCCCTCTCCATGCGCTTTGACCTCGTTGTTGTGAGAAGCAGGAGCAGTTTTCGCATCCGTTCGCGTGTCAGCTGATCGAGCATGACGGCGATGATCAGAATCGTGCCGGAGACAATCCCTTCGGCGTAGAACGATATTCTCAGGAATCCGAGTCCGCTGGTAATGATACTGGTCAGCAGCAAGCCGAGGAACGTCCCGAAAATGGTTCCCTTGCCACCGGAAAGGCTGGCTCCGCCGACAACCACTGCAGCAATAATGCGCAGCTCCGCGCCGCTGCCGGCTATCGGAGACGCCGACCCCGTCTTGGATGTCGCGATAATCCCGCTCAGCGCTGAGAGCGCTCCGGTGATCACATACATCCAGATCCGGACGCGGTCGACATTGATCCCGGAGAGCTTGGCGGCTTCTTCATTCCCGCCGATATAGTAGATCTGCCGGAGGAACCGGGACTTCCTCAGGAGGAAATCGGCAACCACGAGGAACGCCAGCATGATCAGCACAGGGTAGAACACTCCCCCCAGCCTTCCCTGTCCGATGGCGAGGAACTCTGGAGGAAAACCCGTAATCGAGCTCCCCTGGGTCGCAAGGAGCACAATGCCCCGGATGATCGTCATCGATCCGAGTGTCGTCACAAACGGGTTCACCTTGATCTTCGTGATGACGAATCCGTTGAAGAGGCCGATGCCGACTCCGGCAAGGATGCCTGCACTCATCGCAGGAACAACGTCCCACCCGCTCTGCAAAAGGATGCCGACGACGAGGCCTCCGAAGGCGAACGTCGACCCAACAGCCAGGTCGAACCCACCCGTGATAATGACAAACGTCATCCCGATGGCGATCAGTCCATCGAGCGACATTCCAAGGAGGACCGCTTCCAGATTGCCCAGAGAAAGAAACCGGTTGGACTCTCCCGGCATGAGGACCGAGAACGCCAGAGCCGTCGCAACCACCGCAAGGAGAATGACGAACTCCCTGATCTTGAGCAGCTTCTTCATCATGCGGCACCTTTTTCCTCTGGATGCATGAACATCAGGTCAACCACCGCCTTTTCCGCGATGGTCCCGGTCAATTCTCCCGTGATCTTGCCGGCGCGGAAGACAATGACCCGGTCGCTTAACCCGATGATCTCCGACAACTCCGACGAGACCACGACGACCGCTCCTCCGCGTTCCGCAAAATCGCGAAGGAGCGAGTAGATTTCGATCTTCGATCCAATGTCGATTCCGCGTGTCGGTTCGTCCACAATCAGGATGTCCGGTCTGGCCGCGAGGCATTTCGCGAGCACGACCTTCTGTTGGTTTCCTCCGCTGAGGGAGCCGGCCTCCTTCTCGATGGTCCCCACCTTGATTGAGAGGGCCTCCACCATATGTTTCGCCAGGTCCGTTTCCTTTGCAGAGGACATCAGCACTTTTCCGCTGCACTCGCGGAGGCAGGCAGCACCCACGTTCATCGTAATGCTGTGTTCGAGAAAGAGTCCCTGCTCCTTCCGGTCCTCCGGCGCATACATGATCTTTTCCCTGATCGCGCCCGCGGGGCTTTCTATGGAAAGACGCCTCCCATCCATGACCGCCTCGCCGCTCTCCTTTGCCCCGTAGCCGAACAGCGCCTGCATCACTTCGCTCCGGCCCGCTCCGGTAAGACCGGCGAGTCCGAGGATCTCACCCTTGCGGATGGTGAGCGAGATGCCGGAGAACTTCTTCCGGTAGGAAAAATCCTTGACAACGAGTTTTTCCCCTCCGGCGCGTGTGGCTTTTTGGGGATAGACCTGACTGATCTCCCGGCCGACCATACTGCGGATGATGTCATCAGGAGTGGTTTCGGTCCGGCGCTTTGTCGTAATGTATTCCCCGTCCCGGAACACCGTTATCGCGTCGGCCAGTTGAAAGATTTCGTTCAGCTTGTGCGAGACGTAGAGAATTCCGGTCCCGTTTTGTTTGAGCGTTGTCAGGAGCTCGATCAGCCGCTGAGCTTCGGGATCGTCGAGAGAGGATGTCGGTTCATCAAGGATGAGCACGCGCGCTTTAGCGGAGACCGCTTTGACGATCTCGACGATCTGGCGTTGCGCAACCGTCAGGTTGCTGACGATGTCGTCGGGCCGCAACTGGACGCTGAAACTCCGGAGATACTCGCCGGCGGACCGTTCCAGCTCTTTCCGCCTGACCAGACCGAACAACGTCGGCTCACGGTTCACGAAGATGTTTTCGGCCACCGTCATGTTCTGACATAAACTCAGCTCCTGAAAGACGGTGCTGATGCCGAGCCCCCGCGCCTCCCGCGGATTTGCCGGGGCGATCTCCTTCCCTTCGAGAAAGATCCTCCCCTCGTCCCTATCGTGAACGCCCGAAAGGATCTTGATAAGAGTGGACTTGCCTGCGCCGTTTTCCCCGACGAGGGCATGAATCTCGTTTCGCTGTAGGACAAACCGGGCACGACGCAAGGCTATGGTAGATCCAAAGGCCTTTGTCAGATCCCGGACTTCAAGGAGAGGCGTCATGGAGCGTCCGCTGTACCGCTCGTGAGGAATGGTCTGTGGGCGAAAGAACTCCACAAATATGCGTTACCGTACACGCAAAATCAACACAAAAAGTACGGGCTGTCGTCCACGGTACGGGGTGGGCTGGTCGTACCGCGAGCTTCAGCTCGCGCTTGGTCAAGAGGAAGCCGGGCTGTCACGGCCCCCGCCCGCCCTTCCGGCCGATGAAAAAGAAAAGAGGAACCAGAGAAAGAAGAAAATCCAAATCCCCCCCTGCCAGGTGAGAGCTGATCGGGCGGGCAAGCAAGCTCCAAATCCCAAAGGGTTGCGGCTAGTAGTGATACAGACTCCGCAGCCAACGTCCGACTCCTGGCTCGCTTTTCCCGTTGACGTGCCCTTTTGGAATTTGGATTCTGGATTTTGGAATTTCTACCGTCTAAATTTGTGCAATCTGTGGTTTCATCTTTCGCTTGTCCTCCGGCGGGACCCCCACCCATCCTGCCGATGAAGGCGGAGCCCATGCCGCGAACGAACAGTCTCAAGCTGGTCATCGGTCGTTCGCCAGCCCCCGCCCGCCTGACCCACTTGCCGACGATGAGGCGGTCGCCATGCGGTCTGGCGCGGGCGGGCACAGAAATGATCGACACCGGATCCTCTGCTGTCCCGATACCTTGGCGCAAGCTTTATCAAAACGATAAAGCCGTATCATTTTGGGAAAATCTTCCTTCACCGGCTCCGCATATCGTTGATAATCAGCCGGGATTCATGGCTTTGAAGCGGAACGGGGTTTGTAGCCCATTCTGGGGACTCATCGCCTCCGGTGACTTCTCTCCTACACTTGGAATAGCCCATGCGATCGACAACCACCCTTATCCGCATTCTCCTGCTCGTCTCCCTGGCGACAGGTCAGACAACGGCGTTGCTTGCCCAGCAATCCGTGTTCACGCACTTCATCACCAAAGACGGAACGCGGCTCATGGACGGGAGCGAAGAATACCGGTTCCTCGGCCTTGCCGCTGCAAACCTCCATCAAAACGAAGACCAGGTGAAGCCTGACTTCTCCAACCGCTTTCCGGACGAATTCGAAATCCGGGATGTTCTCACGACGGTGCGCTCCATGGGCGGGTGCGCGACACGCAGCTTTACGCTCACGGTGCGGCAAAAAGGGAATCCTCTCCCCACCTACATCGTTGGGATCCGCCAGTATAACGAGGATGCGTTCAAAACGCTGGACAAGATCCTCCAGCTCTGCAACGAGATCGGCATACGCCTTATCTTCCCGATCATTGACTCACATGATTTCTTTGGAGTGGGAGGCATCAAGCAGCTCGCGGAGTTCCGAGGGAAAAACGTGGAGGAGTTCTGGACCGACGCCCGGCTCCGGCAGGACTACAAGGACATCGTTGCCGACCTGGTCAACCGAACCAACACATTCACCGGCATCACGTATAAAGACGACAAAGCTTTTCTTGCCTGGCAGCTCGGGAACGAGCTTGAAACATTCGTCTGGGACTACAAGCGTGATCCGAAGGTGTGGTTCCCCACCATGACACGGTGGTCCGCGGAGATGGCGGCCTACATCAAATCTATCGATGCCAACCACCTCGTGATGGATGGGGGAGGAGGGGATTGGAATGAGATGCTCAAGGACCCGAATCTGGAGATCATGAGCAAGCACTACTATGTGCATTGGTCCGGTGAGAAGGACGTATACCAATGGAACCGGAAGGACAAGGAGCTCGCGAACAGACACAGCAAAGTATTGATCGCTGACGAGTTCGGCCTCGGGAAAACCGAGAACCTGCTCGATCTCATGAACGAGATCATTGCCAATGGCACGTCGGGCGGACTTCTCTGGGGAATACGCTCGCACCGCCGCGACGGTGGTTTCTACTGGCACGATGAAGGAGGTGGATACAAATCCTACCACTGGCCGGGGTTCCCCTCCGGGTCGTTCCAGGATGAGAAAGTTCTGCTGGATATCCTCTGTTCAAAGGCATATGAAATCCGTCGTATTCCGGCGGAACGTCGCACTCCCCCCATGGCACCAGTACTCCTTCCCATCATGGAGGGGAAAATCTCGTGGCAGGGATCCGCGGGGGCATCGGGATACGATATTCAACGCACCACCGGGGAGGGTAACGATTGGATTACCGTCGGCTCGGATATCACTGACGACAAGGAACCCCCTCTGTTTCTCGATTCCACGGCCGTCAAAGGAAGCCGGTATCGAGTCTCTGCCAAGAATGTGGCGGGAGTATCACCCATGTCCAACATTGTCGAACCAACACGGTGAGGTGGCTCATGGACCGTCGAACACGTGGTGCGCTCCTTCTTGCAGGCCTGCTCGTGATGACCGGCTTTCTCTCCATGCGCTCACAGTCTCGGATCCCTTCCGGTTACACAGGAAGACCGTTTCGCGATTCCCTCCATTCCGGCGGACCGCAGGTGATCCCGGGTCGCCTGGAGACGGCCTACTATGATCTCGGGGGCGAAGGAGTTGCCTACCATGACGCGGATGCGTCGAACAATGGCAGCGGAGTGCTTAATCGCGATCCTCTTCACCAGCGTCCTGGTGTGCCAATGTCGATCTGTCATTTCCGGGAGGGCGAAGGCGTTGATATATCGTACGTGAAGGACTTCGCCGATCTGAACCACACCAACATGGTTGTACCGGAGGCAAACCAGCTTTATATCGGGTGGGAAGAAGATGGTGAATGGACGAATTACACTGTCGAAGTCAAGAAAGCAGGGAGGTACAAGATTACCGCCTTGTACGCATTTGAAGACAACCATGCGTCGTTCTCGCTCAACAACCTGAAGGCCGCCGACCTCAAGCTTCCTGTGAATACGGGCAACTGGCACTCCTGGAACAAGGCGGAAGTTGGTTCCATCACTTTTCCGGTCGAGGGGCTGCACCTGCTTACCCTGCATTACAACAAGGGTGCAAATCTCGCCTACTTCGACTTCGAAATCATCGGAGATTCCAGGTAGCTTGCGCATCTCACTCCCGTTGCCTGTTTTGTGCCGGTTGGAGATTGTTGACGCTGCATAGCTACAGTGTATGAGATCCCGAAAAGACGTATCATGACAATCAGACCGTTCAATGTTCTCGGTGGAAGCGGATGTGGGCCATGGCAATAGGACTCAATCGACCCGAAGCCACGAAGTGACCATGAGCGCAAGTGATCAGTCAAGCAGAAGATCCTGCCACCGTCTTCAGGCCGGTACTTTTGCCGTGATCGAGAAAATGGCTCTCAACATGCGGAAACGGCGGATGGAAGCTACAGAAAGGGATTGCATGGCAATGCTCAACACCTGTCCATCGGGACTACGCGCAGGCCTCCTGCTGGCCACCTGCTTCGTGCTGTTCAATGCAGAGAGAATGACGGCACAGAGCACCATATTCTCTCTGAAGAGTTCCAGTCCAGGTGTCGAGTGGAGAATCACGCCGCAAGCCGAGGTAGGCGGTGACAGTGTGCGAATGCTCTCGCCGGGCTACAATACGGATGACTGGGTCCGGGCATCAGTCCCGGGCACTGTTTTCGGCTCGTATGTTGACGCAGGAAAGGAGAAGGATCCGAACTACGCAGACAATATCTATGGCGTCGACAAGTCACTGTATGATAGGAACTTCTGGTACCGGACAGAGTTTATTGTGCCGAACGATTCTACCAGAGAAAGACTGTGGTTGAACGTGACGGGTGTGAACAGAGATGCTGACGTCTTCTTGAACGGAAAGTATCTGGGAAGCGTCAAAGGGTTCATGCAACGTGGCACGTACGACATTACCCGTTTGGCGCAAAGACAGTCGAAAAACGTCCTTGCTCTTCTCGTGTATGTTCCGCAATACCCGATATCAAACGGGGCAAGTCCGACCTATGGCTCGAGTGCCGGCTGGGATTGGATGCCGTGCGTCCCGGGACTGAACATGGGGATCACCGGTGACGTGTCTCTAAGCATGTCTGGCGTTGCGACCATCGTCGATCCATGGATCTCGGCGGATCTTCCGAATTCCTCGTTGGCAAACATTACGCTACGAACCGAGGTGCGAAATCATTCACGGAGTCGACAACGAGGGATGCTGAGAGGGGTCATCCAACCCGGCAATGTTTCGTTTTCGCTTGATCTGGACCTCCCCCCCACCGATTCAAAGATTGTTCTGATCGACTATCGCGGCTTCCCCCAACTGTCAATGCAAAACCCGAGACTCTGGTGGCCGAACGGTTACGGTCCACAGAACCTCTACACCTGCGAATTGCAGCTGCTGGTCAACGCTCGCGAATCAGATCATGCAACCGTACAATTCGGGATGCGAAAGATCGTTGTCGATACCTCCAACAACGTGATGACACTTCGTGTGAACGGCGAAAGGGTATTCGTCAAAGGGGGAAACTGGGGGATGTCGGAGTACATGCTGAGGGCCCGGGGTAAGGACTACGATACACGGATCAAGCTTCATAAGGACATGAATCTCAACCTCATCCGAAACTGGATGGGCTCAACAACGGACGAGGATTTCTACAGCGCGTGTGATACGTATGGCATCCTGGTCTGGGATGATTTCTGGCTCGATTCCGGCGGCGGTCTGCCGCGGGACATCAATATCTTCAATGCCAATGCGATCGAGAAGATCAAACGTCTGAGAAATCATCCCTGTATCGCCTTATGGTGCGGAATGAATGAAGGGTATCCGGATCCGCCACTGAACGACTGGCTGCGCGCAAACGTCGCTGCATTTGACGGACGCCATTACCATCCCAATTCCCATTCTGACGCTCTCTCAGGAAGCGGGCCCTGGTACAATCTGGATCCGAAAGATTACTTCATGAATGCTGCTCCGGGCCACTGGGGGGGCACAGACACCTGGGGAATGAGGAGTGAGATCGGAACCGCGGTCTTCGTCAATCTCGAAAGTCTACGGCAGTTTCTTCCACCTGATAAACTCTGGCCGCGAAACGAACTCTGGGACAAACATTTCTTCGGTCCGTCAGCACAGAATGCCGGTCCTGAGACGTACGAAGAATCCATAACGACACGCTATGGCAAGCCATCAGGGATCGAAGATTTCTGCAGAAAGGCTCAGCTTCTGAATATCGAAACAACAAAAGCCATGTTTGAAGGATGGCTTGACAATCTCTGGAATGATGCGTCCGGCATTGTCATCTGGATGAGCCAGAGCGCGTATCCTTCGATGGTGTGGCAAACCTATGATTACTACTTCGATGCCACCGGTGCCTACTGGGGGGCCAAGAAAGCGTGTGAGCCGGTTCACGTTCAATGGAATCCTTGCACGAATTCCGTCAAAGCGATCAATACAACATCACGCGATCTGGAGAAGGCAACAGCAGAAGCCAGGATATACTCGCTGGATGGTTCCGAAGTTCCGGCCCTTCGGAAATCGGCACTGGTGAATGTTGCAAAGGATTCCTTGCGCGAGTGCTTCACGCTGACCTTCCCCGGCATCGATCTCGCGCGCGGCAGAAACACCGCTGCCTCTTCGGTGGGCGTGAGGGGAGAAGAATCGTCCGCTGCAGTCGATGGCAATGACAAAACAAAGTGGGAAAGTGATTTCGGGCTTCAGCAATGGATCTCTGTTGATCTGGAGAAGGCCAGAACGCTGAATCATTTCAGACTGCATTTCGATTCCCCATACGCAAAAACCTATAAAATCCAGCTTTCTCACGATGCTGCGACATGGAGGGATGTCTACTACACGTCTGAGGGAAAGCCGGGCATAACTGACATACGCATCACCCCTGACACAGCCCGGTATCTGCGCATGTTTTGCATCGAAAAAGGGACCCGCCACAGGGTTTCACTCTGGAGTTTTGAAGTCTATGACGACAGTCAGTCGCAACTGTCCGACCCCCACTTCATCGCGCTGCGATTGAACGATCAGAAGGGCAATGCGCTGTCAGAGAACTTCTACTGGAGAGGTGGGACGCACCTTGATTACAGAGGACTTGCGGGCCTGGCGCCAGTGGATCTTGCCTCGAAAGTGCGAACGTCCAGAACGAACGGGAGATGCGTTATTGACGTTCAGATAACAAATCCGGAATCGTCGCCTGCGATTGCATTCGCCGTTCATTTGTCTGTCGTGCGCTCACAGAGTGGCGAACGCATCCTCCCTGTATACATGAACGACAACTACTTTTCGCTGGTACGAGGTGAGACAAAGAGGATTCGAATCGAGTGTGACGAAAAACAGCTTGGGAACGGCGAACCGAGAGTCATCATCGATCACTTCAATCCAACACGAAACGAACGAAAGGAGCATGGAACACCACACCCACAGCCGGGCTCGTAGTTCTTCAGGAGGCCGGCCAACCTGACGTCGGTCAGTCCACCGCTTTCCAGGGAGGATATCAACCCGGTAACACTCCGGAGGTGGTCTTGATTACTTCAAGTGTTGTGCCTGAAGCGCACTCCTGATGTAGGACGTTCCCCCTCATTCTACGTTGCATGATGCAATTCTCGCAGACATTGTCGTGTCGCGCGTCCCGACGTTCCCAGAGTCACTGCTCAGAACTCTCTCCAGAACCACAGCTCCCCCGCGACGCCCGCCGGACTCACTTCACAAGGACCATCTTCTTGACGTCGACAAACGTGTCGCCTGCTCTCAAGGAGGTCAAATAGACGCCGCTGCCGACGGAAATTCCCCCGTTATCTTTTCCGTTCCATTGCACGTTGTGCTGGCCGGCTGCGACTGCACCTCTGACAAGTGTGCGGACCAGCGCCCCCTTCAGATCGTAGACCAACAGGCTGACGTCCCCCGCCCGTGGCATAGAGAAACTGATCGTGGTTGAAGGGTTGAACGGATTGGGATAGTTCTGGAACAGGGCATATTCGGAGGGAACTCCCTGGTCACGCACCGACGTCACGGGGTTTGCGAGGCGGAAGAGTTCAATACCCTGGCCGGTTCTGAGATTTCGTGTGTATTGCTTCTCTGCAGGGTTGTTCCAGTGCTCGTGCACGCCCAGGCTCTGCAGCCGGACCGTGTCCCCATCGGGATGGTAGAACGTTCCGGAAGGGGGATTGTCCGCTTGTGCCCCCTCATGAAGGTAATTGTCGACTGCACCATAAGTGTAGGTGTAGGCGGAATTGACGGCTTGTTCGGTTCTGAAGAAATCAAGGCCGACAGATTCAATGGCGATGTTGTCCTGGGAGAGGAACAGGCTCGACGTCCAACGCCCATTGAATGGCGCTGATTTCCACCTGCTCGCAAGCGACACCGGATTCCCCTCACCTTCCACCGCATAGAGAGCATCGATCATGAAGAGAAGCGTCTTGGCGCCAAGGTCTTTGTGCCCCATCAGGTCGACGAGGGTGTTGTAAGTTCCCATAGGCCTGCCGATGAAGGTCCACTCGGCGCTCCCGGGAATGGTGATGTCGTGGACGGCTGTATAGCTGTGAAGACCGGCGGCGTGGGGAGCGTTTTGATACGGTTGACCATTGTTTCCATCGCAACTGAGCGTTCCGAAGTGATTCTTGGAACAGAAGGTCACACCCATGTAGCGATGGGCCTTGAAATTGGCGAGATTGATCAGATAGGAAGCCCGGGACACAACGGTCGGCAAGTGCGCGGGATGGCCACCGTTGATCTCCATGGTAGGGTTTTCGGCCCAATGGACAGTTGTCGTGTCCCGCACATATTGCTCCCGCCCGTTCTGCTTGGCCCATCCCATGAAATGCACGTTGGGGAATTCCCCTTTGCATTTCGTGTAGATCGGATCAGGAACGTAACGGATGGCATCGTAGAAAGTGATGTTGCTATCCGGCACAGCCGCTTTTTGCACGAGTTGCCGCAGCAGGCTGAGCACAACATGGGGAGACGGGAAGGACGAATTTCCGGGGTTCCACGAGCCTCCAATCTGATTCAGATTGAATTTCACGGCAATCTTCTCACCGGGCTGATATCCGATGCTTCCCTTGCCATGCTTCTGATTGAAGTACTTGAACAGTGCGTCCCAGGATTGGTCATCCGAGGCTTCTCCGGTGAGCGAACGAAGGGATCTCGACAGCATAGAGTCGACCTTCACCTGATTCGTGGAGTTGTCGCTCCACCAGTTCCCGGAGGTTCCATTCCACGTCGCAGCCGTTGAATCCCACATCCACACAACCCGGCCCGGGAATATGCCCCTGGCTACTCCCACGGGGACATTTGGCGGGTCACTCGGGACGAAAAGTGAATCGGTGGCTGTGATCGCCGCGTGTGATTCAGAATCCGTCTTGAGGACGGTAAACATCCCAACAGCAACGCCACAGAGCACGAAGGTGGTGGCAAGAATGGATCTGTTTTCCCTGAAGAGATGAGCGGCCTTCTTGAGGGAGAAGAGGGCAATCGCCATTCCGGCAATGTAGACGATGAATCCGCCGGCGAGCGGCGCGGCTACTTTCATGCAGGGATACTCCGCCCGGCTCGGTTTGGGAATGACGCGGAGGAGCAACCAGATCAGGGAAGCCAGTCCAACAAGAGGGAAGAGAAAACGGGCGAACCTGTTGCTTTGAGCGTTTCTCAAGGATCTTTCGTGTGGACACCGCGAAGGGTGGAATGGTCTCATGTTTCTTCCTCTCTGGATCTGCGTGGTACTTCACCGATCCGTACGGATACGGCTCACAGAATAGGCCGTGCTTATGCCGGCCCGACCCAACTCCTGCAAAGTCTTGCCTGTGAAATCACTCTGCCATTTGAATCGTCGGCTTGCCACGGCGCAGGCGGAAGGGCCTTCGGATTGTTTGAGGAAGGCTCCAGAGGGAGAGGCTATCCTGGCTGGAGATAGGGGATTCGCAGAGCGAAAGAACGGGGAGATCAGACGATGATTGAAAGATACCTGGAAAATGGGCGACAAACAAATGCGGAGGAGGCAGCAAGGTACTTCCTTCCGGCCAACGCGGACATGGGTTGGTGAACTACCATGACCAACCGGGCAAAAGTGGCCTGGGGAAAGGGGCTTTCGAACAGCGGAAACTCCGTGATCCGGAGGGTTGTGCAACCGTAGGGGATTAGGATCATTGCCTCCGCCACCTCCGTTTCTCTCGGGCTGTGTGAGGAGCATCGGAGAGGGTTGTATGGCAACGGCCCTGCCGACTCATTATGAAGTGTGCACTCGGTGATGCGTCGTCCCCCTGAGTGCAATTCGAGCAGAGCGTTTTCCGGTAACCTCGTATGAGGGAGTGTGATGGTCAACGCTCCCGATCGAATGACCGATGCATGCAAAGCGTCAGATTCGAGATTACCGAAAACCACGGTTCCGGGCTTCTTCCAGGATAGTCTCGGTCGCGGTCGCTCCGATCCGGCTTGCACCGATCTCCCGGACGCGCAGGAGATCATCCAGGGTCCGGATTCCGCCGGCGGCTTTGACGCCGATGGCTGGCGGACAATGGTCGCGCATCAGGCGCAAATGCTTATCGATCGCCCCGGTATAGCTGTACATGCCGTTTGTCTGCTTCACGAATCCGTAGCCGGTTGAAGTCTTGACATATGCCACTGCATGCGACGAGCATATCTCGCACAGTTTGATGATATGCATCTCCTCAAGAAAGTCGTTCTCGAAGATCACCTTTACAATCGCTCGGTGGCTTACAACAGCCTCGTTCACCGCGCGGATCTCCTGCGAAACATAGTCCCAGTCACCGCTCAGGACCTTGCCGATGTTGACAACGACATCGATCTCCGTGGCACCTCTCAAGACTGCCTCCTCGGCCTCTTTCACCTTGATCGGGACTGTGCTGTTGCCATGAGGGAAGGCTACAACCGCACAAACGCCGACGCCGGATCCCGCCAGGATGCGGCTGGCCGTTTCAATCGAATACGGCTTAACGCATGCGGTGGCCACATCGTATTTCCTGGCCAGTGCACAACCTTTCACAATCGCTTCATCCGTGAGCGTGGGATGAAGCAACGAATGGTCGATCATCTTGGCCAATGCCTTCAAGCTCGTGGTATTCATCATGGTCTCGTCTTCAAATGTGATCAGACTGTTTTTCGACTGTCCTTTCCTGCGGCTAGCCTGTTCTCTCAATCGTTGCTTACCTGCCTCCTCGCCATTCTTGAGTATCGCACGCGCAAGCTGGGTTACCCGTTCGGCATTACCGCGGGGAATCCAGAAAACACCATCAGCGGATGCCTGGCTGATGTGCGGGAGGATGAACTCCTTAACGATATCGTCGATGACCCCGTTCTTCCGTTCGAACCAACCTCGCGCAGATAATCGGAACTTCCATCTACCGGAGAATCCAGGGAGGCTGGATTGAAAGGAGCTACAAGGGAAACGCCGAAAGAATGAGCATGACCGCCCATTCAAAGGTTGACGATCTCGGGTTCGTCCAGGGCGGCTGCTGAGGCCGGTGAATGCTCTGGAAGGTTTTCCATTCCATTTCGCGCCTTTTCGTCCGCGATTCCGGAGAGCCTGCAGGCACGATTCACTTCCGCACGCCCGGCACACCGTAACGGTAGCCGGGATCATCCAGTACGAGCACCCAGTCGTTTTCGATTCCTGTAGTGGGTGAGGTAAACTCCATACTCGCTCGTCTTTTCAACTGCCCGATACTTCTCGCTTCGCCGTTTCTTGGGTTGAACCACCAGCCCATTACAATTCCGGATTTGAAACACCTGGAACTCACGCGGATCGCTTTCCCCACCGGCAAATAGATGAACGCATACGTTCCGGCACTATCCCTGCAGGCGCACACATATTCCCCCTTCTCTCCCTGACCCTTTTCAATGATCGACTGGTCTGGGATTCTGGTCAGCAGAGGTCTCGATTCCATGAGATTGCGCAGATAGCCAACCTGGAACGCCCCCGGCCGGTCCAAAGCTTCCGTCCAGTACCGGTCCGCATGGTTGATTTTTTCCTCCCTCGGGCTCCAGAATTGCCAGACGCTATGGTGCCCATACGTCACCCCACAGGCCCCTGCAAAGATTGACCGATATGTTTGTTTGCGTACATCGTATTCTCTGAAGTATCCGTTCAAGGGATTCCAGGTGGGCCAGGGATTGACGGGGTGATCTTCATAGTTGGGTTCCGCATCAAGGACCGGCTTTGAAGGTCGTAAGCTCCGGTCCCTCTGTATCCAGGTCCACACAGCCACATCGTGGCCTGCACCATGCCCCGACTGCAGCATGTTCATACTCAGCCATTCTTCGGTGTGGAGATATTGCGACGAGGACTTTTCTCCTCCCCACGGGTGGTACGTTATGAGGGCTTTGTTCTGAGTCCCCTCCAGGATACCCCTGGCCATGGCACGCCACACGGGGCGCCAGTCTGTACCATCGTGCGTCGCCGGCCGATCTCCGCCCAGGATCCAGACGATGTTGGGAAATCGCGCATAGCGTCTACCCACCCAGAGACCGTAGGAATAGGCATTGACGGAATCAAACACAACGGGACCTGATCCCCATAACATGGTTACTTTGTCACCCCACGTTGGCAACAGGCCCATGTGGAGGTCCCTTTCCATCGCCAGCTTGACCACGCTGTCAATGAACCGAAAATAGCGTTCGCTGGGTCTGGCGGGATCCAGGCCGAGGAATGGAGTTTCGCCATATTGATTGGGCTTTCGCAATCCGTCCATCTCTGCGAGCACCACGGCCTGTATGACGGTGAACCCCTTCTTCTGTCTGTTCTCCAGATAGGTCGCTATTTCTTCCAGCTTCAGACGGTGAAACAGCTCCCAGGCGGTATCACCCAACCAGAAGAATGGCTTTCCATCTTCATACTGCAACGAATGACCGTCTGCGGACACCTTCAGTTGACCATGCATCCAATGCTGTTGTCCGAGAGCAGGCCGAACCGCCGATGCAACAAGCAGCAAGAGAACAACGACCTTTTTCATGATATTCGCTCGCGAGAACCGGTACTGATGACTCTTACTCCGCCATGATCTTGCTCCGTCCTACAACAGAATCGCTCTTCTTCCGCAGGGGCGTCGATGCCAAGCAGACGTCTGTTCAGCGCAAGAGCAGAAGCTTCTTCGTCTCGACGAACGAGCCAGTTCGACGATTCGATGGCACCGGCCTTCCTGTCGAGCCGTCGGCCGGAGACGCATCGAAGAAGTCGGCTCCTCCTACCACAGCCACGGCTGACATTCGATAGAAGTAGACGCCGCTGGCGAGACTCGCCGCGTCGAAGCGGACTTCATGATAGCCGGCTTCCTGATCCTGATTCACCAAGGCCGCAACCTGCTCCCCGAGCGCATTGTAAACCACCAGGGACACTTGTGATCTCTCTGGCAGGCCATAGCGAATCGTTGTGGACGGGTTGAAGGGGTTCGGGAAATTCTGAAACAGAGCGAAGCGATCGGGGAATACTGTTCCTGCGCCTCTTACCGACGCGGGATCCTGCACGACGCCATAAACCTCCAGTTCCCGAATAATGAACCCGTCCGCCCCTTGAGTCGCGCGCGTGTCAAGATTGAGCCCCACGAAGCGGCCGGGCCGATCAAGGCTGTCAAGGACTTCCGTCTGGCCCGCACCGTTGGCGATTGTCCGCACGGGGTTCCACGTAAGTGCATCAGAAGAAAGTGAGAGGCGGTAGGCACGTGCGAAGTTACTCCCCCACCTGATGATGACACGTTTCACAACGTAGTTCCGGGCAAGGTCACAGATGACCCATTGGCCATCGAGATTCAGGCTCGACCATTGCGTGTTCACGTCACCATCAACGAGTTTCCGGGGATCGGATAATCCCGGAGAGGCGCTGCTGCTTGAGACATCAACAGATGCAAAGAGCGCACGGTTGAGTTGATCCACGGGAACGACAGTGATAGTGAGGGAAGCAGTATCCCGCACTGCGCCATCGGTCGTCAAACGGTATTGTGTCGTCGTAGCAGGATGAACGACGGTTGAGTCCGTCTGACTGACTGCCGATCCATTGAGTGAAACACGGGACCCGTGTGCGGTTCTCCACTTCAGCCGGACCGTTTCGCCAGGACCAACAAGAGTGGGAGAGCCCGTGAATTCAAGAATGCGTCCAGACCGGTAGACCGTCAGCGTGACGGTGGACGAATCGGTGCGAGTCCCCCTGGCGATGAGCGTATATGGAGTTGTGGTGTGCGGCGAAACTACGAGAGTCCCCCGAATGCCAACCGGGTTGCCGTTTAGCGTTGCCGACGTTCCGAGAGAGGTTTTCCAATCAAGGACGCTCGTCTCGCCGCTGTCGATGACTGCGGGTTGCGCCGTGAACGAGTATATTGTTCCGGAGACTGGGCTGATTTCAATCTCCTCCGGATATCTCGAGAAGAGATCCTGGATGAGTGTCAGGGTATTCTTCTGCAAGACGTCCTGCGGGTGTCCGTCTGCGCCGCTATACCAGCCCCAGGACAGTGCACCCGCATAGCCATTTGCATAGAGGGTTTGATAGAGAGCAGTATACGGAAGCCCGAGGGTCGGCTCGGGGAAGAATTCCGCGACGGCCACCGGCTTCGTCAGCTTCCAGGTTGACGCGGGGTGGTGAAAGGGCGAATCGGACGTCCCCGCACCGTGATTGTCATAGTAGTGAAATGTGTAGAAATCGAGAGTCCCCCGGGGATCACCTCCCGCCGCGACGAGACGATCATCCCTGTAGTAGTTCATGTTAGCAACGAGGGCATAGCGGGAAACAATTTCCTCCGCCGATACCCTGGCACCATAGCGAGCAGCAAAATTGCCTTCGATTTTGAGTTTCTCTTCCATCGTCATCGCGTTGAGCCGGGCCACCACATCACTCCGCTTTGCCACGGCAATCACATCTGTCAGCGCATTCAACCCGGCTGTACCGTTCGTAACCTTGGCTGTCGAATCAGTCCGATGGATCGCTCCGGCAACAAGATTGACGAATCTCTGGATGCTGGCCATTGGGACATGATAATTGAAACTCCAGCCGAATTCATTACTCATTCCCTCCGGCTCATTGAACACCTCCCAGGAGATGATTCCCGGATGACCTTTGAGGGCAGTGACCATGGGAATGAGCGCATTATCAATATATGCCCGCGTGTAAATGGTGTCGGTCAGCATCAATTCCGATCGGTTGGTGATGAGTGGGCCGTTGTCGATGCGCATCATGTCAAAAGACCAGAGGCAAAGCATCAGTCCGATCTTTCTCTGCCACGCCATGTCGAGGACTTTCCTCAAATTGGCAATGGCCGTCGTCCCCGGGCCGATCACTTTGCCGCCCAGGTTGAACTGAGGCGTGTTCGCACCAGTCGTGTGCAGCCAGAACCGCAGGGCGTTGCCGCCATGAACATGGATGGAATCGAACATCGACGCGAACGCAACAGTATCGACGGGGTTTGGGCCCAGATCTCCCGCGAACCTGACCCATGCAACATTTGACCCGTTCAGAAAAATCTGTTGGTTATTATAGTCGATCTTTGATTGGGCGGGCAAGGAAGAAACGGCCCCAAGGAATACGACCACGGCGATGACACAGAGGGCGGAGAGTTGACCGCTGATCGATTTCATAAGATCCCTGAAGAAGTGAAACACCGGATGAAACACAGCCTGACGCACTTCCGATGAACCATAGACAACAAGGAAGGCGTCCATGGAAAGGACAGTTCCTACTTGTTCCAGAGAATATATGAAAAAACCTTCCCCAAATCTCCGCATCTCTTGGATCGCGCGAGATCTCAGAACATCCACACATCTGCCTCTGGCACAATAGCTTAGGAATCCTCTCAGGAATCGGGGGAATACCCTCGCCTTCTATCGAAAACTTTCGTATGATTGCTCAACAAGCTCTTCTCTCATGCTGCCGGAGGTGCACAATGAAACGAATTCTCCTGATTGTCTGCTCCATTCTCGCCGCGAATTCCTTCGCCGCCGCGCAGGTGGTCGCGGATTTCGAGACGAATCTCAATGGCTTTTCGAACCCCAACTTCGGACCTGCCATGACCGGCGTTTCGCGAGTGGCTGACCCGACCGGGAAGAGCGCCGGCGTGATGAAGCTCCTATGGAATTTCCCCGGCATGGGCCTCACAAAAGGGGCGGTCAGCGCAAAGAACGCCATCCCGGTGAACGGTGCACGATTCATTACGTACTGGGTATATTTCCCGGTCAGCACCCCGGCAAACCTCAATGTGGGTGTCTTCGCTCAGGATAACAAGAACTACAGGTTTCACCAGAATACCGTTCTCGGATCCACCATTCCCAAGAAAACGTGGTATCCCATCTCCCTCGATCTGCAACAGACCCTGATCAACGATCCGCAGTTCGACATCGTCACCGGAAACATCTACCAGACCGGCATCCAGCTGGACAACGGACTTGACACCGTTTCTGTCTGGAAGGACAGCATCTATGTCGACAATGTTGCGCTCGTCGGTTCGCAACCGGTCAAAGTCGCGGATTTCGAGACAGGGCTGAACGGCTACGCGGATGTCAGCTTCGGGCCGGCATTGAAAAAGGTTGCCCAGGTGACGGACCCGACGACATCGAGTGCGGGTGTGATGCTTCTCAACTGGAGTTTTCCCGCCGATACGAACTCGAAAGGCGCGGTGGGCGTGAAGCAGACCGGCGGGCTCGCCGTGGGCAATGCAGAGTTCATTACGTACTGGGTCTTCCTTCCCGATAGCTCGATGCCGGACAGTTTCGCTATCAGTGTTTTTGCCCAGGACAACAAGAACTACAGGTATCACGATGTGAATGTGCTGGCGAAGGACATCCCCAAGAAGAAATGGTATCCCCTCTCCCTTGATCTTCAGCAGGAGCTTATCAAGGACCCCCAGTTCGATATCGTTACAGGCAATCTCTATCAAACCGGCATCCAGGTCCATAGCTACAACTATCACGGTGCCATCCCCGGCTGGAAGGACAGCATCTACCTCGATAATGTCGCCCTCCTTTCGGTCCAGGCCGCTCCACCGGTCAAGAAATACGTTCTTGCCAATTTCAATACGCCGGGTGATGTTGCCGGTTTTTTCAAGGAAACGTGGGCGCCAGCTGTCACGGCATTAGCCAACGGGATCGACACAACGAACGCCGCCAACCGCGTCCTGATCGCCGATTTTAGCTTCTCCGACACTGGAAGTACACCCGTCACCAAGGGCGCATTCGGCAAGGATAACGTCGGCATTTTCTCGGCGACAGCCGATACGACTGCAACGGATATCGCGATCGATGTCTTCATTCCGGTCGGCATGCCCGACAGCGCACAGTTTGCCGTTGCCTTCCAGGGTACAGCAACGGGGGGGAACTGGACGCAGGACAACTATGCCCTGGGAACCAGTTCAGGGACGCTGCAGAAAGGGCAATGGAATACACTGAAATACAATGTCGCCAGCCATATCAAGGATGGATCGATCACAAAAACGCGCGGCACAGGAACATTCATCCTTCAGGTGTTTTACGCAAATCCTCCCGAATGGACCGGACGGGTCTTTTTCGACAATCTCACGTTGCTCGGGATTGCCGACGCCCCAACCTCGGTAGCGGAAAACACCTCAGGCGTGCCACACGAGTATCAGCTCTACAACAATTATCCGAATCCTTTCAATCCGTCGACGACCATTCGCTACAGCTTGAAGCAGGATGGGGTTGTGACATTGAAGGTCTACGACGTCCTGGGCAGGGAGGTAACAACCCTCGTGAACGAACGCCAGAAAGCCGGTTCGTACTCCATCCTCTTCGATGCGAAACAGCTGGCATCGGGCACGTACTTCTACACGATTCGGGCCGGCTCGTTTGCGAAAACCGAGAAGATGATGCTTCTCAAGTAACGGTGGTCGCACCAGAAGACTTCAACCGTCCCCTTCGGGGACTCCAGCGGAAGACCCCGGCCGGCGACGGCCGGCACGGGGTTTTCTGTTGTTCACCCGGCATGACGTACACCATGGATGTGAAAGCCCTCCCGAAAACCGACCATAGCGATTGAAGCGAAACCCACCTGCGAAAGGGTAACCGACCGTGGGAAGGAAGCGCGGAGCGAAATTGGAAGACAAATAGAAAACGTAATGGACATTCTTCTTTCCTCGGTCAAATCGGAACATGTATGAAAATCAATTGCACAGTTTTCTTCTTATGCTTTTCAGTAATCACATTTGCCCAGAAGATACCCTTGCCTGAACATCCTCGTCCCGATTTTGAACGGGCAAATTGGATAAACCTTAATGGCTCATGGGATTTTGAATTTGATAGCCTCAATATCGGTGTAGAGAAAACATGGCAGAATGGTACTACCGCTTTTTCAAAGAAAATCAATGTGCCTTTCTCATGGGCTTCACCTCTGTCGGGAGTGAAATTGCAGGGTGATACTGCAACTGCAAAAGCCGCAGTTTCCTGGGGGTCGTCGTTATCAGGTGAGAAAGACGAAGCGGATCTTGCGTGGTACAGAAGAACAATTTCCGTTCCGAAGTCATGGTCAACCCAACGGGTGTTCGTGACAATAGGCGCATCAGATTGGGAAACCACAGTTTGGCTCGATGGCGTTTTCGTAGGCAAACACCAAGGTGGTTATACTCCTTTTTCATTTGAATTGACGGACAATGTGAAATACGATTCCCCTCAGTATCTGGTTATCAGGGTAGATGACAAACGCCGCGATTTCACCTTGTATGGCAAACAAGGCTATGGCAATGCACGGGGTATCTG
>Ga0209253_10000434_pt1 | contig 35927 bp, 30 predicted proteins | sample FrelakmetBRP12BR_FD_187145 | JGI IMG/M metagenome (GOLD analysis project Ga0209253, IMG submission 187145) | Freshwater lake sediment microbial communities from the University of Notre Dame, USA, for methane emissions studies - BRP12 BR (SPAdes)... | ecosystem: Environmental > Aquatic >... | reverse complement strand
AGGGTGTTGGGCGAGGAAGCCCGTCGAAGACTGAGCGGGCACGGTTTCTCGACCGAAGGGAGAGAAGAGCGAAGGATGAGTCGAAGCGAGTTTCCTCGCCGGGGAAACGAGCGGGCTGACGAACCCAAACCCGAGCCTTGACTGGGGGAACCGACGGGACTGGTTCCCCGGGGTGCGGGGGCCAAAGGGCGGCCTCCTGCGCCTCATTGAATCGCCTGAACGGAGATGCTCTTCATTTGATACCGGCACTTTTACTAGACGCGGCTGTTCGATTATAATTCCCATGCGAGGAGCGACCCATGCCGGCCAACCTGACGCCTCAATATATCGAAGCCGAAAGAAAATATAAGGAGGCGAAGACCCACGAGGACAAAATGAAAGCCCTCGAGGAAATGATGGCCACCATCCCTAGGCACAAAGGGACGGAGAAGCTGCAGGCCATGATCAAGACAAAAATGGCCAAGCTCCGGGCGGCCGCCCAGTCTCGCCCCGCCGTCGCCAGGCACGGCCCCAGCTTTCATATCGAAAAAACGGGCGCCGGGCAGGTCGTCGTGATGGGCCCTCCCAATTCCGGTAAATCCCAGCTCATCGCCTCGCTCACGGGCGCTCAACCGGAAGTGGGAGACTATCCTTACACCACACGTTTTCCCGCGCCCTATATGATGAAATTCGAGAATGTGCGGGTGCAGCTCGTCGACACGCCCCCCACCGCGCCGGAGGAGATCGAAACGGAACTGGCCGAGCTCGTCAAAACGGCCGATGGCGTCCTGCTTGTCTTGGACCTCGCCGACCAGGATACGGCCTCGGTTTTGGAGACGCTCATTTCCAAGCTCAAAGAGAAGCGTTTGGAGCTCGCCCCGGAAAACTTATCACAGCCTCCGGAAGCCGGCCGTTTCGTCAAAAAGACACTGATTATCGCGAATAAGTGTGACGATCCCAAGGCCGAGGAGAATCTGGCTTTCCTTCGAGAGTATTTCGGTGAACGCTTTGTCTTTTTCCCCGTATCGGCAACGCGCCTGGACGGCCTCGAAGAGCTGAGAAAAAGAATATTCCTGCTTCTCGGCGTCATCCGAGCTTACAGCAAGGTGCCGGGAAAAAAGGCCGATTTCAACGACCCGTTCTCCCTGAAAAAAGGAACGACGGTCATAGAGATGGCCCGAGCCGTCCACAAGGACTTCTTTGAAAAGCTCAAGTACGCCCGGGTTTGGCGAAAAGGCTCTCTTTCTTTCCAGGGCCAGATGGTGAACCGCGATTTCGCCCTAGAAGACGAGGATGTCGTCGAACTGCACATCTGACTCATCCAGAATGGCTTCGCTCCCAATCAGGTTTTTAAAACATGGAAGCGCGCTTTAAAATCTGAAGATAATCCTCAACGCTAACGGGCTTGGGATTGGACGGGTTGGAATTATTTTCGAACGACTTTTGGGCGATGGCGGGAAAATCGGCTTCCGGGATTCGCAGGTCCCGGAAGGAGGGGATGGAAAGAGCGCAGGAGAGGTCCTTGATTTTCTGGATGAGTCCGAGCGCAGCTTTATCTTTTTCCTCAGCCCTGATGCCGGCGATGAACGCAATCTCCGCATACTTCTCTAGGGAAACGTCAAGGTTGAATTCCATCACGAAGGGCAGAAACACGGCGTTGGCTACGCCATGAGGCGTATCATAGAGCGATCCCACGGCCTCGGCAAAGCAATGGACAGCGCCAACGTCGCTGTTCCCGAAAGCCATGCCGGCAAGTAGGCTTCCTTTCATCAAGCCTTCCCTTGCTTCTTTGTTCCCCCGGATGTCTCGGTAAGTGTCTTCCAGATGCCGGAAGATAAGGCTTAAAGATTCCCGGGCCAACATATCCGTGATGAAACTGGCCGGCTTGACCGTGTAGGCTTCTACCGCATGGGTGAGGGCGTCGAGCCCCGTCGAAGCGACGAGGTTCGCAGGCAGAGTCATCAACAGGTCCGGGTCCACGACCGCAGCCGCCGGAAACAGCAGCGGCCCTTTGATGCTCATCTTGAATTTCCGCTCAGTATGAGTGATGACGCTAACCCAGGTGACTTCGCTTCCGGTGCCGCAGGTGGTCGGAATGGCCAGCACCGGGAGCGGCGGAGATACATAGCGCTCCCAACCTTCATAATCTTCAATTTTCCCGCGGTTTGTAGCCAGCAAGGCGATAGCTTTAGCCGCGTCAAGAGCGCTTCCGCCGCCGAGTCCGATGATGAGGTCGGGGTTGAACGGGCGGGCCAGCCCCCCTCCCCAATTGACTGTGGAATGCTTGGGATTCTGTTCGACCTCGTCAAAAATGGGAATCCCGGGCAACTGACACCGAATGCCCGCCACGATTCCTGCTTTTTGGATGCCTCTGTCCGTTACCAGAAAAGGACGCGTGGCGCGGAGTTTTTCCCTAACGACCTGGCCCATCTCGGAGATTTTGCCGGCGCCGAAAATAATAACCGTTGGAAGATGATAGCGCATAAGACTTGTCCTCGTTTTTTATTTGCGAAAGTCCAAGGAGTCTTCATCGCCCATATCCAGGAGAGCAACAAAAAAAAGCTGGGCAATGTCCTCCAAGATCTCGGGAGTTATAGTGTCGATGTTGTCCTTGGTGATATGGTAGTAGGACTGCGCTCCCGACGTGCCGATGGAGACGCCGGGAACATTCTTCCAGAGAAAACGGGCGGCGTCGTTCCGCGGACGGGCGATATTGGCCCAATACGACGGATCGACAATGCGGTGAATATATGTCTCGTTGGCTTTCGCGATGAAACTCCAGAGGCCGGGAAAGTTCTTGCCCGCCAGGACGTCAATTTTATCGCCGCACCCTACACTCTCCAGATTGAGGAGCGCGGCCGTCTTTTCCAGGGGAAAAACGGGATGTTCCACGTAATACTCAGATCCGGCAACGCCCTGTTCCTCGGCCCCGAAGAAAAGAAATACGACCGAACGCCGCGGCTTGACGGCGCATTTTGACAGAGCTTCGGCCACGCCGAGCATTACAGCCACACCCGAAGCGTTATCGTCCGCGCCCGGCATGAGCTCGTAACATCGGCCGAGGTGGTCCAGGTGGGCACCCAAGATGATCACTTCAGACTTGAGCGATGGGTCCGTGCCCTCCAGGATTCCAATGATATTGTATCCGACGCCATCCGGATGATGCTCGGTCGTGTTTTTCAGGATGAACGTTTTTCCGGTAGCAAAAGATTGAGGCCTCAAAGTCTTCTTGATCTTGTCGACAGTCTCTTTATGGTTCCGTCCCGTACCTGCAAATATATCCCCGACAACAGCTTGGCCAACATGGGAATAAACAAAGCCCTGATTGTAGGCATTGTTGGGGTTAGCGATGGGGCCATAGTTATACAGCATTCCTTGCGCTCCATGGGCGACGGCATTCTCCAGTTTGTACTGGTGAAAGGAATAAGGCCGCCATTTCATAAAAAGCTCCGGGTTTTCATCCGGAGAAACAGGGACTTCTCTCTCCATCAAGACGATCTTTCCCTTGACGTCGACTCCGGCGTAATCATCATAGCCGAGCTCCGGAGCGGTTGTCCCATAGCCGACGTAGATGACCTCAGCTGTGACCTCTCCCGACCCAGAGGTTGACCCGGGAATGAATTCATCCTCGTAGCGGTAGTATTTTTTCACCACGTCCTTGTTGACCGGCAGGCTGAGGACAACCTCGCTGCCTTTGAAAACCAGCGTGTACGGGTTGGGGAAGGACTGGAGATACCCGCCATTGTCTCCCGCGGGCGCGATGCCCCATTTTTTGAGAAGCGACACCACCCAGTCTGCGCAGGCGTTGTATTCCTCCGTGCCGGTCAGGCGCCCGCCGTATTTCTCAGAGGTTAGCTCTTTGACATAGTCAAGGAGCGTATGGCTGGAAATCGAATGGAAGGCAGTCAGGATTTTCTGGCCATCCTGACTCTGCCCAGCGCCGGTTTCGATTGTCTGGGGTATGAGGTTCGTGATACCGACAAAAAGGACGAAAGCTAATCCGAGAAAAACTGTTTTTCTTCTCATCTCCGCCTCCAAGCCATCCGTTCGTAATTAAAGGTCAGCAAAATTCAATTATTAGGGGTGAAGAGTTTTTATCACAGGAAACGTTGGTAATCAAGCCGGATGGCTTCGCCCTACTCCGACCGGCACTTGCCAGCCCTGAATTATGAAAATCCATCAAAGGTCGAGAAGCCGGAGGCATTTTTGGCGTTGAATTCAAACCCGGTTTTTGGTATTGTTCTTCTTTATCATGATCGCATTGAGGAGGTTCGAAATGACAAGAGCGCTGCTTGTTGTCTTGCTGGCCGGCGCCTTTATGGCTTTTTCAGACGCAGCCGCGTCTTCGGCCAACCCCAAAGTCCTGATGAAGACGAGCAAGGGCGATATCACGATCGAACTCTACCAGGATAAAGCGCCCATCACCGTCCGGAACTTTCTTTCTTATGTGGACGCTAAGTTCTATGACGGGACCATCTTCCACCGCGTCATTAAAAGCTTCATGATCCAGGGAGGGGGGATGATCGCCGATCTCCAAGAGAAGCCGACCGGGCCCCCGATTAAGAACGAAGCGGGAAACGGGCTCAAAAACGAGCGGGGGACGATCGCCATGGCCCGAACCTCAGTCGTGGACAGCGCTACCAGCCAGTTTTTTATTAATCACAAAGACAACTCTTTCTTGGACCATAAGGACAATTCAGAGGCGGGATTCGGCTACTGCGTGTTCGGCAAGGTCATCACCGGCATGGATGTCGTGGATGCCATAGCCAACTCGCCGACGACGACGGCCCAAGGGATGGGGGATGTCCCTCGCCAAACCATAACCATCATCTCTGTCCAGAAAATAAGCTAACAACTGCAGCCCCTGAGGCTTCGGGAGGAGGCGTGGGTGAAACCTAAGAGATTAGTGCCCACTCTTATGGGCCTGATATTGCTTTTGGCTTCCCTTTCCGTGGCGGCCGAGAAGCTGGATGCGGATCTCGAAAAAGCCCTCAGTTCCATCCAGCCCTTTGATGCTTACGCGATCACAAAAATTCTCTCAGCAGAAAAGTTCTCCGGCCGGTTGACGGGGGATGCAGGCTATACGGCTGCAGCCAAATGGGCCGCGGGCAAGTTCAAGGAATGGGGACTCAAGCCTTTGAGCCGCGAGAAAGGTTATCTCCAGGCCTACCCTTCTCCATATGTGATTGTGGATAAGGCGGAAATGACTCTTTTCCTGGAGGAAAAAGCGGAGAATTCCAAAGAGCCCACCATCAAGGAGATCAAGCTCCAGCCGGAAAAAGAATTCCTTCCCCTTCTCTTTAGCGACAGCGGCGACCGCGCCGGAGAACTCGCATTTGCCGGGTGGGGCATCAGCGCGCCCGAGCTTGGCTACGATGATTATGCCGGCCTGGATGTCAAGGGAAAATTCGTCCTCTGCTTCCGGGGGACTCCTGACCCTTCTGACAGGCGCTACATTCCCTATGACCATCACCGCTTCAGGATGAAGACGGCTAAAGACAAGGGCGCACTTGGCATCATCTATATCTATGACGAAATCTCCTCCAACCCCAACGGCGACTGGATCGAAGGATTCACTCCTGCGGAGGTGACCGAGAAAATCGCCGATATGATCTTTAAAGAAAAGGGCGTGCCCTGCGCCGAGTTAAAAAAGTACCTCTTGACCTTCAAAAAGCCTCTCTCCTTCCCGCTCCGGGCAACGGTCTCTCTCAAGGTTGAAGCCAGAAACTTTCCTGACGGCATCGGCTACAATGTCGTCGGCTATATTGAGGGGTCTGACCCCAAGCTGAAGAAGAATTGTCTGGTCGTCGGCGGGCATTTCGACCATAACGGGTTTCAGATGGGTCTTCTTTTTCCAGGCGCCGACGACAACGCCAGCGGTAGCGCCGCAGTAATGGAGATCGCCGAGGCGTTTTCAAAATTGGCGAAAAGGCCCAAGAGATCGGTCGTTTTCGTCCTTTTTGGAGGGGAAGAGAAAGGTCTTCAGGGCTCCGGTTATTTTCTCGGGCACCTTCCTCCTGCCCTTGAAAAAGTGGAGGCCATGTTTAACTTCGACATGGTCGGAGAAGGAGACAAATCGGGCTTCGGCTACAGCGCCGATTTCCCCGAACTCAAAGCCGTTGTCGAGGAAGCAGACCAGCACGTAAAGACGCTCGGAGGGACTTACCCGATCCGCGGAGTGGGGGTGCGGGGCTCGGATTTCGCGCCGTTCTTTGAGAAAGGCATCCCCTGCCTTTCCTTCCACTCCAACGGGCCGCATCTTTATTACCATCAAACCGGAGACACCATCTACCGCATCAACCCGGATATGCTGGCCGATGTCTCCCGGCTCGCCTTCTTGAGCGTTTTTGCGCTGGCCAACAGATCGCCTTCAGGATAATAATGGAGCCCAGGAAATGAAGCCCGAGCGCATCCAGATCAGGATCCAGAGAGAAAAAAGGAAGCGGCACCACTTCGTGCCTTTTATCTTGATCGTCGCCGCCGCTGCGGTCTTCTTTCTCATCGCGCTGATCCACGACGAGAACGTCCGGCCGGAAAAGACGATGCTTGCTCCTGTAACTCTGGCCACGCAAAAAACGGATCCTCCGCCGCTCATCGAATACAAGGAGGTGCTGCGTCCCGGAGCCACCATGGGTGAGGTCCTTTCCAATTACGGGCTTTCGCCGTCGGACATCCAACAGCTTTATGACCAAATCAAGCCGGTCTTCGACCTCCGCCAGGTCAGAGCCGGCCAGCCGCTCCGGCTTTACGCCGGCCCCGACAAAAAAATCGTCAGGCTGGAATATGATATCGATGCAATTAACTTCCTTTCTGTCGACAGGAACAGCGGCCGGTATGAGGCCGCACTGAAAGCGCATCCGGTGGAGGCGCAGATTGATATGGTCGGCGGCGCCATCGAAGAAAGCCCCATTCTGGCATTCAACCAGCTTGGAGAAGAGGATATTCTGGCCCTATCGTTTGCCAACCTCTTCGCCTGGGATGTGGATTTCTATATCGACCTTCGCGCCGGCGATACTTTCAAGGTCATTTTCGAAAAACGATACCTCCAGGGGAAATTCATCGGCTACGGCGACATCCTCGCCGCCGAACTTGTCAATCGAGGCCGAACACTCCAAGCGTTTCGCTATGCCGCGCCCGACACGCAAAAGCCGGGGTACTATGATGCCGACGGAAAATCCCTGAAGAAGGAGTTCATCAAATCGCCGATTAAATTTGCCAGGATTTCATCCCGTTTCAGCCGCAGCCGGCTTCATCCCGTTCACCAGGTTTACCAGGCCCACTACGGCGTGGATTATGCCGCCCCCGTGGGAACTCCCGTCCAGGCGACTGCAGACGGCACGGTTAGTTTTGCCGGCTGGAACGGCGGGAGCGGACGGATGGTCCGCGTCCGTCACAAAAATGCTTATGAGACCATGTATCTTCATCTGCGGAGCTTCGGTCCGGGCATCCGGATCGGCGCGATGGTCAAGACCGGCGATATCATCGGCTATGTCGGCTCTTCCGGAGACTCGACCGGTCCCCATCTGGATTATAGGATCAAATTAAACGGCAGCTACCTCAACCCACTGAGCGCAAAATTCAGACCAGTCGAACCGCTGAAGGAAGAATTCTTGGGAAATTACAGGACGGAAATCGAAAAATATCTGATTCTCTTGAAAGACCCGCTCGTCCTGGTCAGATCCGGGCTCTTCTAAGAATATCCCTGTCTCTTCCCTCTTTTTTTCCTCTGTTTTCTCCGCCTTGGGATTTCTCGGTATTGTGACAAAAGAGATACGGGGGCTCTCAATAAAAAGTTGACAGGGCAAAAGGAGAATCACTACAATAACTGTGTCAGTCACACCAAAATAGAAGGAGGCGGAATGAAAATCACTCTCAGTGTCCTCAAGGCGGATATCGGAAGCATCGGAGGTCATATCAAGCCCAGCACCGCTCTTTTTAACGAAGTCAAGAATTTTGTCGTCCAGAACGGCAAGAACCTGATCATTGACTCTTATTTCAGCTCGACGGGGGACGACATTGCCATCCTCTGCACCCATGAACGAGGCGTCCTGGACGAAAAAATCCACAGGCTGGGCTGGGACGCTTTTCTTGCGGGAACTGCGGAGGCGAAAAAAGAGGGACTTTATGGCGCCGGCCAGGACCTTCTCAAGGACGCTTTCAGCGGAAACATCAAAGGCATGGGACCGGCGGTGGCCGAGATGGAATTCGAGGAGAGGCCCAATGAGCCATTCCTCCTTTTTGCCGCTGACAAGACGGACCCGGGCGCCTATAGCCTGCCCCTTTACCTTGCCTTTGCCGACCCCATGTACTGCGCCGGGTTCCTCCTGAGTCCCAAGATGAGCCAGGGGTTCACCTTCCGGATCATCGATGTGAGTTATGTCGAAAAAGACAAGGTCATCGATCTGAATGCTCCGGAAGAACTCTACGACATTGCCGCTCTTCTCCGCGATAACGAAAAATATGTCATCGAAAGCATCTTTTCACGGAGCACGGGAGGCCAAGCCGTCGCCGTGTCGACTACCCGTCTTCATAATATTGCCGGCAAATACACCGGCAAAGACGACCCGATTGCTTTGGTGCGCGTCCAGGGCGAATTTCCCGCCACCGGAGAAGTCCTGGCGCCGTTTGAGATCGCTCCCTATGTTGCAGGCTTTATGAGAGGAAGCCATACCGGACCCCTGATGCCCTGCAAACTCAACGCCATCATATCTTACTTTGACGGCCCTCCGATCGTGACAGGTGCGGCGTTCTGCGTCAAAGACGGAAAACTCACTGAGCCGGCCGATGTTTTTGACCAGCCCTTTTGGGACTATGTCCGGATGCAGGCCGCCGAGAAAGCGGTCGCCATCCGCCGCCAGGGATTCTCCGGCGCCGCCATGCTGCCTTTCAGTGAGCTTGAGTATGGAGGCGTCGTGGAGAAGTTGGATAAATTGGAGAAAAGGTTCCGGTTGCGCGGGTAGCGAATCAATGCCCGGGTACAAGAATCCGTTTCCGACTGTCGATCTTATTATTGAAATCAAAGGCCAAGACGGAAGCCCTGGTTTTATCCTCATCAAGAGAAAAAACCCTCCCTATGGCTGGGCTTTGCCCGGGGGATTTGTGGACTACGGCGAAACCCTCGAACGGGCGGCTGTACGCGAAGCCAAGGAGGAGACGTCTCTCGACGTCGAGCTCATCACTCAATTCCACACCTACTCCAACCCAGGCCGCGATCCCCGCTGCCATACCATCTCGACTATTTTTATCGCCAGGGCCAAGGGCCGACCAAAAGCGCAAGACGACGCGACGGAGATCGGCATCTTCAAAGCAGAGAACGTTCCCCGGCCCCTCGCTTTTGACCACGAGAAGATCCTGGCTGACTACTTCCGCAGCAAAAAAAAGGCCAAAGAAGTAACTCGGCGTCCGTGAGGAAGCATTTCCAATTCCGCGATAGTCCTATGTTGATAGAAGGGGGAGGGTGGCGTGGTTCGGGGGGCCCCCCGCCGCCCCGAGCATTTGATGCCCCGGTCTTTAGCCCTGGAAACAACGTGATTGGCCGCGAGGGCGCCGGGGGTGAACCGCGACAGGACCCGCCCCCGTCACGTTTTGACGAAAAGGCAATAATGGAATAGAATTCTCCTATCATGGAAAACGAAAAAAAACCGAAAACAGATAAGGATACGAAGCTCAAAGAAGTGTGTCGGGTCATGGGCCCTGTCGAGGCCGAAGTCATCAAGAGTTTTTTAGAAAGCAACGGAATCATCTGCCTGATGAGGGGGACCTGGGTCCAGTCTACTGGCCCTATGTCAGCCGATGGACTCGGTGAGATAAAGATCCTCGTCTCCGAAACCGACTTCGCCCTGGCCAAGGAACTGCTCGAAAACAATCCTGTTAGCGAAAAAGAATAGCCTCATTTAAGCCCCATTATTAGTGCCTCATTCCAATCGTCCCTCTATATATAGAATCTAAGTATATACTCTATATTTTTCTTATTATTTTTCTTGACATTTGAATTTTTCTCCCCTATATTCTAGGAAAACGGGATAAAACGGGACAAAATGGGAAACACTTTGATAGGAAGCTACACGGCGAAAATAGATAAAAGCGGCCGTGTCAAGATCCCGCAAAAATTCCGCACCGCCATTGAAACGGAATACGGAAAGGAAGTCTTCATCACCTCCCTCACCGACGAAGCCGTCCAGATTTACCCTCTGCCCGTATGGGAGGAGCTGACCGGTGTCGCCAAAGAAGGAGCTCTTCATCTCAGGCCGGATGTCAGGAATTTCATGCTCCGGGTCAACCGAAAAGGAGCCCGACACGAAATCGATTCCAAAGGCCGCGTTTTGCTCAATTTGTCCCTGCGCGGGACGGCCAAGCTTCAGGAGGAAGTGGAAGTCATCGGACTGAACAACCATCTCGAGATCTGGAACAGAGCCGCTTTGGATGAGAAACTCGAGAAGAAACCGCTGACAGATGAAGACTTTGAGAGCATCGCCGGGCTCATCCCTCGCGGAAAACCGGAATGAGTGTAAAAAGGCATGTGCCAGTCCTTCTCACGGAAGTCCTGGAATATTTGGACGCTTCAAGAGAGGGAATCTATATCGATTGCACGATCGGTCTGGCCGGCCATGCCCTGGAAATCCTGAAGACGAACCCCCGGGCCGAGCTCGTCGGATTCGACATCGATGCGGCCGCTCTGGCTGAAGCAAAGGAAAAACTGAGGCCCTATGCTCAAAGGGTCCAGATCTACCACTCCGACTTCCGCTACCTTCCCGAACTGGATATTGATTTTTCCTCTGTCCGGGGACTGCTCCTCGACCTCGGCCTTTCCTCCTTTCAGCTCGACTCCCCCGAAAGAGGGTTCAGCTTCAACCAGGATGGTCCGCTGGATATGAGAATGGACCTGCGCAACAAAACGACCGCCTTCAAAATCATCGATACCTATTCTGAACCCAAGCTCAGCCAGCTCTTTCAGGAACATGGAGAACTGAGACAGGCAAGAAGATTGGCCCGGGAGATTGTAACCCGGAGAAAAGGGCACAAGATCCAGACCACCGCAGACCTCCGCCGGATCATCGAGGGCGTCTGCCATTGGATTCCCCAGAAAGGGAAAGTCCATCCGGCGGCCAAGGCGTTCCAGGCCCTCCGCATCGAGGTCAACGGGGAGCTCACCGGAGTCGCAGAATTCCTTGTAGAGATGGCCGGAAAGGTGGCGTCCGGGGCGCGTCTCGTCGCCATCTCTTTCCATTCCCTCGAAGATAGGATTGTGAAACACACGTTTGCCAGGCTGGCTGCGGCCAACGAAAAACCCGCCCTGGTCCGGCTTCTCACCAGGAAACCTATCACTCCGACGGAGGAAGAGATAGCGGCGAATTCGAGGTCGAAGCCGGCCAAGCTGAGAGCGATCGAGAAAATATAATGGTCAGGAAAAAATACCAGAAAAAAGAGATCATCCTGGCGGCGACCTGTCTTCTTCTCGCCGTCGCCACCCTCACGTTTTATATCTGGCATCAAGCCGCTCTAATCAACCTTGGCTATCAAATCGGAAAACTCGAAACGGACATCCTCCGTCTCGAGGAAGACATCAAGAAATTGGAGACACATAAAACGGCGCTCCTCTCGCTTGACAGGGTGGACAAGATCGCCCGCGACAAGCTCAGCCTCGTCGAGCCCAAAGAAGAGCAGATCATTTATGAGGATTTTAAGGCGCCCGACGGACAATGAACGAGATCTATTTCCCCGAGGAGAACAGGCTGGGCAAAAGAACCATCCTCCTGACTTTTTTCTTTTTCCTCTGGTTCTTTGGCCTGACCCTCCGGCTCATCGAACTCCAGGTGATCGAACACAGCCGGCTGAAAGCCGCCGTCCTGAAACAGAACCAGCTGAAGCCGGAAATCAATCCCGAGCGGGGAACGATATATGACCGCAGCGGCAAGATCATGGCCCGGAGCCTTCCGGTGTTTTCGGCTTTCTTCCTGCCTTCTGACGAGGAGCCTTTTGAGCAGCAATTCGCCCGGGTCCGGCAGGTTCGCAAAATCCTCGAACTTTCGGACAAGGAGCTCCAAAACATCAGGATAAAAATGGAGGAAGGAGCGCCTTTCATCTGGGTGAAAAGAAAAATCAGCCCAGAGAAAGCGGAGTTCGTGAGACGGTTGAACTTGAGCGGAATCGATTTCCAGGAAGAACACAAGAGGTCTTACCCTCTGGGGGCGCTGGCGGCTCACGTTCTCGGTGGCGTAAACATCGATGACAAAGGAGCCGGCGGCGTGGAATTCCAGCACAACTCCCGACTCCAGGGGGAAAAGGGACAGAGCCTCATCCTCCGGGACGCCCGCAAAAGGCCCTATCACCTGGAAGTCCTCAAGGAGCCCACACCCGGGCAGGACTTGGTCCTGACGATTGATGAAACGATCCAATATATCGCCGAACGCGAACTGGCCAAGGCCGTTGAAGCGAGCGGCGCCGCCGGCGGGACGGTGATCGTATCTCAGCCTTCCTCGGGCGAAATCCTGGCCATGGCCAGCTATCCGACTTACGACCCGAATTTTTATCCTCCCTCATCTCCTGAAGCCGAACGCAACCGGGCCATCCAGTTCAATTTCGAGCCCGGCTCCACGTTCAAGATCATCACCGCTGTTGCAGCCAGAGAATTGGAGCTGGTCGGTTTCAATGAGATCTTCGACTGCAGCTCCGGGAGGATCAGGGTCGCAGGCTGGACAATTTATGATTATAAAAAAATGGGCGTCCTCACGTTTTCGGATGTCATCATCCACTCCTCCAATGTCGGCACAATCCAAGTGTCTTATCACATTGGACCAGAGAACCTCTTCAAAATGATCAATAAATTCCGGTTCGGCCAGAAAACAGGCATCGAACTTCCGGGAGAGGAAAACGGCATTCTTCACCCTCTCAAGGCCTGGACCAGGACGTCTCTCCCCGCCCATGCTATAGGCTACGAAATCTCAGTCACGGCCATTCAAATCCTCCAGGCCATGAATGTTATCGCCAATAGGGGCTGCCTGGTCCCGCCGCGGATTACCCGCGAAAGGCCCGACCCTGCCGGCTTGATCGAAGCCTCCGCTTCTCCTTTTGAGAGAATCATCGCCGAAAAAACGGCGAACAGCCTGATCGACCGCATTTTCGAAAAAGTTGTCCTGGACGGCACGGGTCAGGCGGCTCAACTCAACGGTTACACCGTTGCCGGAAAGACTGGGACGGCTCAAAAAATTGACCCGGCGACCGGCAACTATATGGCCACGCGACACGTCGCCTCGTTTGTCGGTTTCGTCCCGGTGGAGAAGCCTGTTATTTCCATGATCGTGGTGATCGATGATCCCAGGACCGACCTTCACTACGGCGGGCAGGTGGCTGCCCCCGTTTTCCGCGAGATCGCCAGCCGGATTCTGCTTTACCTCAGGCAACCGCCCTCGATAGACCCGGCGAAAAAGGTCGTCACGGCTCAGCTCAAAAGAGAAAGCGAACGATGAAGCTCAAGGACCTGCTCAAAGACGTTCCCGGCGTGCATGTCAACGGGAATGGCGGCACGGAAATCCTCGGCCTCGCCTATTCATCACTGCAGGTCCAGCAGGGATTCTTGTTCGCCGCCCTTCGGGGAGAAAAGAAGGACGGCAATGACTTTGTTGAGGATGCTCTCAGCCGCGGAGCCAGCGCTGTCCTCTCCCAGAAGCCCAAACCTGCACGCTTGAAGGTCACCTGGATCACGGTCGCCGACGCCCGGGAAGCGTTCGCTCTTGCCACGGCCAATTTCTATGACCATCCTTCGTCCAGAATGAAAGTCATGGGCATCACCGGCACGAAGGGAAAGACAACCCTCACCTATCTTCTCGAATCCATCCTGAAGCGGGCCGGGCACGAGACCGGTGTTATCGGAACAATCAACTACAGGTGGTTGGACAAGGTTCTCCCCGCAGGCAGGACGACGCCCGAAGCTCCGGAAATCCAAAGGATGATGAGCGAGATGCTGGCTCATGGTGTCACTCATTGTCTCGTCGAAGTCTCCTCTCACGCCCTCGACCTCAAGAGAGTCTGGGGGATTCAGTTCGACATCGCGGTCTTTACCAACCTGAGCGCCGAGCACCTGGATTACCATGAGTCCATGGAAGATTATTTCGAAGCGAAAAAGAAGCTCTTTTTCCTGAATGCCAAAAAGAGAACGGCGGTTGTGAACTTGGATGACCCGTGGGGGAAAAAATTGATCGCCGAGCTTCCCCTGACTACGATTTCTTTTGGGCTTGAGCCCGCGGCCATTGTCCGCGGCCAAGACTACAGACCGACCGAAACGGGAACAAAGGCGGAGGTTGAATTTCCCGGCGGCCAGATCAAGGTCTGCTCTCCCTTGATGGGAAAGCATAATTTCTACAATATCCTGGCCGCATTCGCCACAAGTCTTGCCTTGAACATTCCGGCTCCGACCATTAAAGAGGGCATAAGCGCGCTCAAGAACATCCCGGGAAGGCTGGAGAAAATCGAGAACCCCTTTGGTTTTCGGGTTTTTGTGGATTATGCCCATACCGATAATGCCCTCAGGAACTTGCTCGAAACCGTCCGGGAGCTCGGACCCGGCCGCATTCTCCTTGTCTTCGGAGCGGGAGGCGACAGGGACAAATTGAAAAGACCACGGATGGGAGAGGTCGCGGCGAAACTCGCCGATTGGACGTATCTGACCTCCGACAATCCCCGCTCGGAAGACCCTCTGGCCATCATCACCGACATCGAAAAAGGCTTCCTCCTCGATGGTTCAAAATGGTACAGCATCATTCCCGACCGGAGGAAGGCCATAGAAGAGGCCCTGGCCGCGGCAAAAAAGGGAGATTATGTTCTTGTGGCGGGCAAGGGGCACGAAAACTATCAGGTCTTCAGGGACCGGACGGTCTCGTTTGACGACGCCGAGGTCATCCGCTCCATCCTCAAAACAATGGAGTCGAAACAGTGATGGCGGAACTCCGGCTCGATGAGATCGCCGTAAAAACAAGCGGCCGCATCGTTCAGGGCGACCGAAATCATCTTTTTCACAAGTTCAATATCGACTCCAGGCTGAGCGAACCGGGAGAACTCTTCTTTGCCATCGTCGCAAAGAGGAACGGACATGACTATATCCCTGACGCGGCCAGCAAGGGAGCCCAGGGCGCAGTGGTTTCCCAGGACGTCCCCGGCCTCGGCCGGGACTTTGCTTTGGTCCAGGTCGCTGACACGATCGCAGCTCTTCAGACTCTGGCTAAAGCCGTTCTTCGCGAGCATCCCCTCAAGATCGTCGGCATCACCGGAAGCATCGGAAAGACGACGACCAAAGAATTCACCGCCAGCCTGCTCTCCCAGGAATTTCAGGTCCATAAGTCAGAAGGGAATTTCAACAACTCCCTCGGCCTTCCCCTTTCGCTGCTCAAGCTCAGCCCGGGCCATGAAGTGACAGTTCTTGAAATGGGCACGAGCGCTCCGGGCGAGCTCCTGGGCCTGACCAAAATCGCACCTCCCGATGTCTCCGTGATCACCAACATCAACCCCGTCCATCTTGAATTTTTCCACAGCCTCGAGGGAATCGCCGCAGCCAAGAAAGAAATCCTCGAAGGGACCAAGAAGGGGGGCCGCGCCGTTCTCAATGGCGACGACCCCATGGTTCGGAAAATCGCCCCAGCCTGGAAAGGGAAGGTCATCTTCTTCGGCCTGTCCTCCGGCTGCGATGTCAGAGCTTCAGCCATTAAAAAAATGGGGCTGGCGGGGTTAGAGTTCGACCTTCACTTGGAAAACCGGAAGGGAAGAATCCGCTTTCCCTTTCTCTATGAGGATTACGTCTACAATCTGCTTGCGGCCGTCGGCGTCTGCCATGCCTTCTCCATTCCCTTCGAAAAGATCGTCCGGGAAATTCCCCGTCTCAAACCATTTCCAAGAAGAGGCGGTCTTATTCCGCTCGGCCGCGGCATTCAGCTCATCGATGATTCCTATAACTCCAATCCCAAGGCGCTTGAAGACGTCCTCAAAGGGCTATCCGGCCTCCCGGCCAAAAGGAAAGTTGCTGTCCTCGGCGATATGCTGGAGCTCGGAGACGGAGAAGCGGAGTTTCATCTCCGCGCCGGCGAGCAGGTCGCGAAGTGCGGCTGGGACGTCTTGGTGACAATAGGGCGGTTGGGTTCTTGCATGGCCGAAGGCGCGCTTTCGGCGGGGATGGACAAAGACCGTATTTTCTCTTTTTCTCGGTCAGAAGAGGCCGCGGAAAGGATTCCCTCCCTAATTCAGGAAGGGGATTTGGTTTTAGTGAAAGGGTCACGGGGGATCAGGACAGAAATTGTGGCCGATCGGTTGAAGGAAGTTTTAAAGGAGAATTGAGGTGTTGTACTGGCTTCTCGTTCCGTTGCGAACATACGACATCTTTTTCAATGTCTTCCGCTACATCACCGTCCGGACAGCCCTGGCCGGAATCACAGCTCTCCTGGTCAGTTTCATCCTGGGTTCCTGGGTCATCAAAATGATGAAAAAGTACCAGATCGGCCAGGAAATCCGGGCTGAGGGCCCGCAGAGCCATTATCAGAAAAAAGGCACCCCCTCTATGGGCGGCATCCTGATCATCGGCTCAACCCTCGTCTCGACCCTGCTCTGGGGGAATCTCGGCAACGCTTACGTCTGGACCGGGATGATCACGATGACTTGCTTCGGCGCCATCGGTTTCTGGGATGACTTCCTCAAGGTCAGGAAGCGCAGGTCCCTGGGACTCAGGGGCAGGAACAAGATCCTGCTCCAGCTTCTCCTGGCTGCGGCCATCGGCCTCTTTCTTGTTTACCTGGGGCTGACCGACGGGTTCAGCCTGAACCTGAGCTTCCCGTTTTTCAAGAAATGGGTCCCTTATCTAGGCTGGTTCTACCTGCCCTGGATCATCTTTATCCTGGTCGGTTCTTCGAATGCCGTTAACCTCGCCGACGGTCTGGATGGCCTGGCCATAGGGCTGACCTTTATCAGCGCCGCCGCCCTGACAGCTTTAACGTACATCTCCGGTCACGCCGTCTACTCCCAATACCTGAATATTCCCCGTGTCGCTCAGGCGGCCGAATTGACCGTTTTTGCCGGGGCCTTCTCTGGAGCGTGCCTCGCCTTCCTCTGGTTCAACTGTCATCCTGCCCAGATCTTCATGGGAGACGTGGGAGCTCTTTCCCTGGGAGCGACGCTCGGCTGTATCGCCATCATGATCAAGCAGGAATTCCTCCTCTTCGCGGTCGCCGGCGTTTTTATTCTCGAGGCGCTCTCCGTCCTCCTTCAGGTCACCTATTTCAAAGCCACGGGAGGGAAGAGGATCTTCAGGATGGCTCCCCTTCATCACCACTTCGAGCTCATCGGCTGGCACGAGGAAAAGATCGTGGTCAGGTTCTGGATCCTGGCCATTATTTTCGCCCTGTTCAGCCTGACAACTTTAAAGTTGAGATAAAGATGGATATCGCTGGGAAAAAAATTCTGATCGTCGGTTTGGGAAGAACCGGAGAGGCTGTGGCGAATTTTCTCATCAGCCGCGGCGCCAAGGTGACGATCAGCGAAATAAAAACGGCGGAAGAACTCGGGAACAAGGTCCGCTTCTGGAAAGAAATGGGCGCTGCCGTAGAACCAGGAGGACATGACATTCATTCATTTTTGGCCGCAGACCTCATCATCCCCAGTCCGGGAGCGGCGGCCCTTCCTGAAATCGCCGTGGCCAGGAAAGCAGGGATCACGATCCTTTCCGAAATCGAACTGGCCTTTCATTTCCTCAAAGGAAGAATCGTGGGCATCACCGGCACTAACGGAAAATCGACGACCGCAACTCTGGTTCACAAGATCCTCAGGGCGGCCGGACTCAGATCGTATCTTGCCGGGAACATCGGCACCCCGCTCATTTCGTTCGTGGACAAGAGTCGCGCTGACAATATCTATGTCACGGAAATTTCGAGCTTCCAGCTGGAGCACATCGACCGGTTCAGACCGGATATCTCCGTGTTTCTGAACATCTCCCAAAATCATCTGGATTGGCATTCCTCTTTTGACGACTATTACGCCACGAAGAAGAAGCTGTTTCTCGGCCAAGGCCGCGGGGACATCGCCATCCTCAATCAGGACGACCGGCTCGTCTGGCCGCTCGCCAGCCAGGTAGAGACGAAAATATATGCCTTCAGCAGCAGGAAGGAAGTCTGCCGGGGATGCTTCCTCAAAGCGAGACAGATCGTCCTGCGCGATGATAAAGACGAGAGGCTCCTTCGGACCAGCGAGGTTCCTCTTCCGGGCCTGCACAACCAGGAGAACGTGATGGCGGCAGCGCTGGTGGGTCATTGTCTGGGTGTCCCGGTTCGGACGATGCGCTCCCCGATCATGAGCTTCTCCGGGCTGGAGCACCGTCTGGAGAAAGTTCTGACGGTCCGCCGCGTCGATTTTATTAATGATTCCAAAGCCACAACGGTGGACGCCACCATCAAGGCGCTGCAGAGTTTTGACAAGCCGATCGTCCTCATTCTGGGAGGCCGGGACAAAGGGGCTGATTTTACTCAGCTCCGCAGGCCGGTCCGGGAAAAGGTCAAGAAAGTGATTCTCCTCGGCGAAGCCAGCGAAAAAATCAAGGGCGCCCTGCGAAGAGCCGTCCCGATGGAGGAGGCTTCTTCGCTCCGTGACGCTGTTGCGCTTTCTTTTGCCGCGGCAGCACCGGGAGAAATGGTCCTTCTGGCTCCCGCCTGCACGAGTTTTGACATGTTCAGGAATTTCGAAGCGCGCGGCCGGGCCTTCAAGAAAGAAGTCCGGAAGCTCAAGATGCTCATCCGGAAGAGGCAGGGATAATGGAAATCTTCAAGCCTCTGAGTTTCGATAAAGCTCTTGCTCTCATCACGCTTGTCCTCTTGGTTGTCGGGTTCATCATGGTCTTCAGCACCACGGCCGTCTTGGCCGGGCAGAAATATAGCCAATACGCCTATTATCTTATCCAGCAGCTCCTCGGAGCCGGCGCCGGGCTCGTGCTTGTGGCCGTAATTATGTTTGTCAGAAAGCCCTTTTACGAAAACCCGTTATTGATTTATGGGCTCCTCGCCTTTTCTATCTTTCTCCTGGCCCTCTGCTTCGTCATGCCGCCAGTGGCCAGGGTTAACCGCTGGGTTATGTTTTCGGGGACCCGCTTCCAGCCGTCGGAACTGGCCAAGATCAGCCTCATCCTTTTTCTCGCCCACTATCTGGAGAAAAAAAGGGACAGGCTCCGGGAATGGAGAACCCTGATTTTTCCGATATTTATCGTGGCCCTGTGCACTCTCCTGATCCTGAAGGAGCCGGATTATGGGACGGCGATACTTGTCTTCTTTATTTCCGCGGTAATGTTTTATCTCGGCGGAGCAAGGCTTCTTCATTTGGGAATATTGGGGGCTGCGGCGGCCGTATTCTTTGCGTTCTTCCTTTTTCAGGCCAGTTACCGGGTCGAGCGGGTGGCCGGATTTATGTCACCGGACAAGGATCCCCTGGGCAGGAGCTACCAGCCCATTCAGTCCAAGCTGGCCGTAGGCTCAGGAGGACTCTTTGGAGTGAGTCTGGGGATGAGCATCCAGAAACTCTATTTTCTGCCTTCGGCCCACACAGACTTCATCTACGCCATCGTGGGAGAAGAATTCGGACTCCTCGGAACCCTGACCATCCTGTTTGTCTTTTTCGCCTTCCTGTGGAGGGGCCTAGTCATATCCTCCAGGGCGCCGACTCCGACCAGCCAGTTGGTCGCCCTCGGGCTGACCCTTGTGATTGGCATTCAGGCGCTCCTCAACATCTCCGTTGTCCTCGGCCTCGGGCCGGCCAAGGGTGTTCCTCTTCCGCTCGTCAGCTTCGGCAGGTCTTCGCTTGTCTGCAATCTGGCGGCTATAGGAATTATCCTGAACATTTCACAGAGGAAAAGCAACGAAAGAAAAAATATATGAAAGAAAGGAGAATCATCATCAGCGGCGGAGGCACGGGAGGCCACCTCTACCCTGCCCTGGCTGTCGGGCTGAAGCTCCGGGAGAAAGACCCGGACCTTCAGCTGACCTTTGTCGGAAGCCAGCGCAATTTGGAGAGAAACCTGATGGACCGGTCCGGGTTTCATTTTGTTGCCCTGAAAATCGAAGGACTTAAGGGAAGAGGGTTGAAAAGCCTCAAGGCCCTGGCGCTCCTTCCCTTTGCCTTTCTCAAGTCCTTGGCCCTGCTTGTTCGCCTCAAACCCGACCTGGTCATCGGCGTCGGCGGCTATAGCTCGGGCCCGGTCGTTCTCCTGGCTTCGCTCCTGGGGAAACCGACTCTTATTCTCGAACAGAACGTCTGCCCCGGGTTCACCACCCGCCTCCTGCTCCGCGGGGCGAAAAAAGCGGTCGTCGCTTTCGAGAATTCCCTGGCCTTTTTCAAAGGAAAAGGCGTCTTTCTCGGGAATCCGGTCCGGGGGGAATTCTATGGGATTCGGCCCAAACCGAGGACAAGCGAGATCGTTCTTCTTGTCTTCGGAGGAAGCCAAGGTTCGCATATCCTCAACGAGGCCATGACAGGGGCCCTTCCTTTCCTCAGGCCGGAAAAAGGGAATTTGAAAATCTTCCATCAGACCGGAAAAGCCGATTTCGAATGGGTCAGGTCGAGCTACATCCAGAACGGGTTTGAAGAGGCCATGGTATCCCCCTACTTTTTTGAGATGGCGGACTATTTCGCCAAATCCGACATCATCATCAGCCGGGCCGGAGCGACGACCATCGCCGAACTCATCGCTTCCCAGAGAGCGGCCGTCCTTGTCCCGTTCGCCCGGGCTGCGGAGGACCACCAGACCAAGAACGCCAGGGAACTCGAAAGGGTCGGCGGCGCTCAGGTGATTCTGGAACAAGACCTCACCCCGCAATTTTTGGCCCAGAAAATCCTCTCTTTTTTAAAAAATAAAGAGGCCATCAGCGCCATGGAGGAGAATTTGAAGGCCTTGAAGACGGACAGGCCGGCGGAAAAAATCGCCAATCTCTGTTTCGAGCTCATGGAGTCGAAGCCCGGGGAGGCATGAGGTGGTCAAAAAGGTCTATCGAAAGCTCAAGCACATCTACATGGTCGGCATTGGAGGAACCGGGATGAACGGGATCGCCGAGGTGCTCCTGAACCTCGGATATAAGGTCTCCGGTTCCGACCTCCAGACCAATGAGGCCACGCAGCGTCTCGCCCGCCTCGGGGCCAAGATCTACAAAGGTCACAAAGCCGACCGGGTCCGGGGAGCAGATGTTGTCGTCATATCATCGGCGGTTAGAGAGGACAACATCGAGGTTCAGGAGGCCCGACAGCTCAAGATCCCGGTGATCCCGCGCGCTGAAATGCTGGCGGAATTGATGCGGATGAAATACGGCATCGCCGTCGCCGGCGCCCACGGCAAAACCTCGACGACATCAATGATCGCCCTCGTCCTCGAGCATGGCGGGTTCGACCCGACAATCATCGTCGGCGGCCGCCTGAACACGATCGGCGCGAACGCCAAGCTCGGCGGAGGCGATTTCATCGTCGCCGAGGCGGACGAGAGTGACCGGTCGTTCCTCCTCCTCTCACCCTTCATCGCCGTGCTCACGAACATCGACGATGAGCACCTCGACCAGTACAACACCGTCGAGGAGATCAAGAAGACATTCATCAATTTTGCCAACAAGGTCCCGTTTTACTGCCCGATCATTCTCTGCCTCGATGACCCGAACCTGCAAAGCCTGATCCCGGCGCTTGAACGAAGGCTGATCACCTACGGCTTTTCAACTCAGGCCGATATTTTTGCCCGCGATCATACCTTTGAGAATTTCAAGAGCACATCATCGCTCTACTACAAGGGAAAAAAGCTGGGCGCACTGAAGCTCCAGGTGCCCGGGAAGCACAATATCCAGAACGCCATGGCCGCCGTGGCCGTGGGACTTGACCTGGATATGCCCGCCAAGCTCATCCTCGAAGCCCTCCAAAGCTACAGCGGGACCGGCCGCCGCTTCGAGCTGAAAAAAGAGGTCAACGATATCATGGTGGTCGAAGATTACGGCCATCATCCTACGGAAATCAAGGCCACCCTGGACGCGGCCAAACGCGGCTGGCCGAGGCGCGTCGTCTGCGTCTTCCAGCCCCACCGCTACACCCGGCTCTCCCTGCTGATGGAGAGCTTTGCCACGGCCTTCAACCAAGCGGACGTCCTCATCGTGACCGAGGTTTATCCGGCCGGGGAACAGGCTATTCCCGGCGTCTGCGGGAAAAAGCTTTACGAAGAGATCCAGCAATTCGGCCATAAGAGCGTCTATTTCGAGCCAAACATGAAAAAGATCCCTCTCCTTCTCCAGAAAATCGCCAGGCCCAAGGATCTTATTCTGGTTCAAGGAGCGGGAAATATTTACAAGATGGTTCCCGATATCATCGCCTGTTTAGAGGGCAAAGCCTGACCATGGCCTATCTCAATCCGCCTTTCCGGTACAGGGCTCCCGCGGCCCCGAGCGAAGCCTTGCAGTTCCAGCGGGGACTGGAAAAAACGCCGGTCAAAAAAATCCAAAGAAAATTGACGGTCAGGTTCAAGCATATCTTTTTCTTTTTCATCATCCTGGCGGCCTTCTTCTTCGGCCTGATGAAAATCTACCTTTTCCTGATTATGTGGAGCGAGCTCGACGTGCAGAGGATCGAGGTCCTGAGCCCGCATGATTCCGTGGCCAGGGATATTCAGGCCCTGCTCGATCCATCGCTGTTGGGCAATCTTCTGCTCGTCGACATCGCCACCCTCCAGGCCCGAATCGAAGGTCACCGCTGGGTCAAGGAAGCGCGCCTGCGCAAAGTCTTTCCGGCCTCACTGAAGGTCGAAATCAAGGAAAGAGAGCCGGCGGGCATCCTGAAAGTGGGCCAGAGCTTTCTCCTGATCGATGAGGAGGGCGTGGCCCTGGAGCGACTGGCTGCGGCCGAGGAATCCGGCCTTCCGCTGCTTCTGGATTCCTCGTTTTTCAGCACGCACTACAAGGAAAAGCTCGCCCTGGCCTGGGAATGCCTGAGATCCCTGACCGCTGAGCAGAGAACGGAGATTGCGGCCCTGGACCTCTCCCGGTGCGATGGCGTTAGCCTTTATCTCAACGACCGGCCGACAGAAATCATCCTGGGCAGCGAGGACTTTTCCCCGAGACTCAAGTTTTATCAATCGTTCAGGGATCGGCTGGAAAGCGAACAGGGACCTCTTGAGTATGTCGACCTGCGCTTCAGAGGCCGCATCTACCTTAAGCCTGCGGAAACCCGGGAGGTTGCCGCGTTGACAGACCCCAAAGGGGAGGGAAAATAATGCCAAAGAACAGCTACATCGTCGGACTCGATATCGGGACCAAAAAGGTCGCCGCCATTATCGGTGAAATCACCGAAGAAAGAAAAGTGGAGATCATCGGCATCGGGACGGCGGATTCAAAGGGACTGAGAAAGGGGGTCGTCGTGAACCTGGAAGCCACCACGGCCGCCATCAAAAAAGCCCAGGAAGAGGCCGAGCTCATGGCCGGGGTGGAGATCGATTCTGCCTTCGTCGGCATCTCCGGAGCGCATATCAAGAGCTTCAATTCCAGGGGCGTCATCGCTGTCTCGGGCAAAAACAGGGAGATCACGCGCGAGGATATCCGGCGGGTCATCGGTCAGTCCAAAGCGGTCTCCATCCCGCCGGACCGGGAGATCATCCACGTCATCCCTCAGGAATTCGTCGTGGATGAGCAGGACGGGATCAAGGCTCCGCTGGGAATGAGCGGCATCAAGCTGGAAGTGAATGTCCACATTGTCACCTCAGCCATCACCTCGGTCCAGAACCTGAAAACATGCGTGGAGCGGGCCGAAATCGAGATCGAGCAGATCGTCCTGAACCAGATCGCCACGGCCGCCTCAGTATTGACCCATGACGAGACAGAATTGGGTGTGGGAATGATCGACCTCGGCGCCGGCACGACGGAGGTGGCCATCTTCGAACGCGGCAGCCTTTGGTATACAGCCATCATTCCCATCGGAGGGGACAATTTCACCAACGACATCGCCGTGGGGCTCCGCACGCCCATTCCCGAGGCTGAAAAAATAAAGAAGAAATTCGGCTGCGTGGCCAGTCCGGCCACGGACGAGCAGGAGACGATCGAAGTCCCGTCGGTGGGACGGGCGAAAAAGCCGCGGGTTCTTTCCCGGCAGATCCTGGCCGACATCATCCAGCCCCGGGCCGAGGAAGTCTTCCGGCTCGTGGACAACGATATCAAGAGAATGGGGTACGAAAAATCCCTCAATTCAGGGATCGTCCTTACCGGCGGCACAGCGCTCCTTGAAGGCCTGGAAGAAGTGGCCGAGGAAATCTTTGACCTGCCCGTGCGCCGGGGCGACCCGACAGGCGTCGGCGGCCTGGTAGACAGAGTCAGCACACCCGACTATGCCACTGCTGTTGGCCTCATCCTTTACGGGTTCAACCAATGGCAGGAACGAGGCATGTCTCAGGATAAAAAGAGAGGACTTTGGGCCAAAATGCGTGATTGGCTCAAAGAATCATAAGGAGAGGAGGAAACATGAGCGATGATTTAATGAGCAAACTGAAATTTCATCTTGTCGAAGACGTCATCGGCGCCAAGATCAAGGTGATCGGCCTCGGCGGCGGAGGAGGCAACGCGGTCAACCGGATGATCGAGGCCGGAATCGAAGGCGTCGAGTTTATCGCCGTGAATACGGATGTTCAGGCCTTGAGCAACAACAGAGCCGGGACGAAGCTCCAGATCGGAAGCCAGACCACCAAGGGGCTGGGCTCGGGCGGCCGGCCAGAAGTCGGCAAGCAGGCGGCCATGGAAGACACCGAGAAACTGATCGAGCTCATCCAGGGCGCGGACATGGTTTTCCTGACAACCGGGCTCGGGGGCGGGACGGGTACCGGAGCGACGCCGATCCTGGCCAACTTGGCCAGGGAGATGGATATTCTGGCCATTGCCATTGTCACCCTGCCCTTTGAATTCGAGGGCAGGGTCAGGGCCAAGCAAGCGGAAGAAGGGCTGAAAGAGCTAAAGGGGGCTGTCGACACGGTCATCTCCATCCCCAACGAGCGACTCCTCCAGACCGTCAACCTGGACACCTCGATCCAGGATGCCTTCAAAATGGCCGATGATATCCTCCGGCAGGCGGTCCAGGGCATCTCCGACCTGATCATCAAACCGGGGCTGATCAACCTGGACTTTGCCGACGTCAAGTCGATCATGAAAGGAATGGGCATGGCCTTCATGGGGACCGGCATCGCTTCGGGCGAGAACAGGGCCGTCGACGGTGCCCAGAAGGCGATCTCCAGCCCGCTGCTCATCGACACGTCGATCGAAGGCGCCCGCGGCGTGCTCATCAACATCACCGGCGGAAAAGACCTGACCCTCCACGAGGTCTCTAAAGCCTCTCAGTTGATCCACCGGCTGGCCCATCCGGACGCTAATATCATTTTCGGAACGGTCATCGACAACAGCATGAAGGAAATGGTCAAGGTGACGGTCATAGCCACGGGCTTCGACTCCGCGGAGGAAAAGGAGGTCGCGGCGCACGAAGGATACGCCGTCCCCCGCAAGCCCACTCCCCCGCCCTTCCAGGTGGAAACGGATACGCCGACCTTCCTATTTGAGCCAAAAGAGCGTCCTTCGCTCTGGGAACCGCCGGCGTGGGAAAAACAATATGAGCCTTATGAAACACCCACGTTCATCCGCCGGAGCAAGCATTCCTCGATGAGAAAACACCCGGATGAAAGCGTCTGACCTGGTCATCGAAAACTGCCGTCAGGTTTTGACCTGTGGCGGTCTGCTTCCGAAAAGAAAAAAAGCCCTCCGGGACGTCGGACTGGCGGAAAAATCATGGGTTGCCGCGCACCGGGGAAAGATCGTTTTCATCGGGAAGGAAAAAGACTTTAAAGCCTCAGTCCGCATCGAAAGCTCGGCCGCTCGAATAGACGCCGGCGGACTTGTCGGCCTTCCTGGATTCGTCGATTCTCATACCCATCTTCCGTTTGCCGGGAACAGGGTGGAGGAATTCAAGCTGCGGCTTGAAGGAGCGACCTACCAGGAGCTCGCTCGGAAAGGCATGGGCATCCAGACCACGGTCAACGCCACGCGCAAAGCTACCGAAAGCGAGCTTGTGCGGCTCTGCCTCTCCCGTCTCGACCAGATGCTCCTCACCGGTACGACCACGGTCGAAGCAAAAAGCGGCTATGGACTGAACCTCAAGGACGAAATCAAACAGCTCCTGGCTCTCAAGGAGGCCCGGAAGAGACATCCGGCAGATATCGTGCCCACTTTCATGGGCGCCCATGAGGTCCCCAAAGAGTACCGCGGCCGGAAGAAAGCCTACATTCGCCTTCTCATCCACAAGGTCATCCCCGAGGTGAAGAGCCAGAACTTGGCGGAGTTCTTTGATATTTTCTGCGAAAAAGGGGTTTTTTCCTTGGAAGAGACAAGACAGCTTGCCGAAGCCGCCAAGCGGAACGGGCTCAAGATTAGGATTCACGCCGACGAATTCGCTGCCTTGGGAGGGGCCGCGCTTGCCGCCGAGATCGGCGCGGCCTCTGCCGACCATTTGATAAGCATCACGGAAAAAGGAATCCGGGCTCTCGCCTGGAGCAAAACAGCGGCCACCCTCCTGCCGGCTGTTCCCTTTTTCCTGATGCTCGAAAAACGGGCGCCGGCACGAAAGCTCATCGATGCCGGCGCCGCCGTTTCCCTGGCTTCGGATTTCAACCCGGGGAGTTCGATGGTCAGCTCGATGCTTTTTGTGATGCAGCTCGGGGTTTATCTGTTGAAAATGAGCATCGAAGAAGCGATCAATGCCGTAACGGCCAACGCGGCTTATGCTTTGGGAAGGCAAAAGGAAATAGGAAGCCTTGAAGTCGGGAAAAAGATGGATCTGCTCCTTTGCGAGGTTCCCGACTACGCTTCCCTCGTTTATCATTTGGGTATTAACCCAATCCGCTACGTCATCAAAAACGGAAAGGTCGTCGTCCGCGACGGCTGCCGGGTCTGAAATTCTAATTTTCAGGCCAAGGTTAACGTCCGGTCGGCTATCACGAGCAGAGCCTGGATTGGAACGCCGTAGGGACAGGCTTTCTGGCAACGCCCGGCGCAGCCGGCGCACCGGTCAGCCCTGTTCCCGGGAAGCACAGCATATTCCGCCATGGCCATTTTTTCCCGCCCCTGAGCCAGAAAATAGTGATTGTACCGCATGATCGTGTTGACCGGAACACCGTGCGGGCAAGCTGGCTCGCACAGGCCGCAGGCATGGCGGCAGTAATACCGGCCGAGCCCATTTCTATAATCTTCGAGCATGGTTACTTCTTTGTCTTCCAGCCTCATCCCGGACAGCTTTATAAATACTTCCAGCTCCTCGAAGGTATTGATGCTCGGGCAGACGGAGTGAACCTCCGGACGGCTCAGGCAGAACTTGATGGCAGCGTCGCGAACCTGCTCGGAGCCCGCCAGTCCGTATTTATTTGTGAACACTTCCGTTTGGGCCGAGCGCTGCTCAGTGAACTTCTTAGCCTCACTCAGATAATCAGGGATCTCCTTGCCTTCAGCCTTGAACCGCGTTTCTGCTTGCTCAAGAGTCTGTTCCTCCTGGCCCACAGTCAAGGCAGGATTGGTCTTCATCAGGGTTGTTCCCATCCCTTTGAGCTTGCAGGCTTTGAGGATTTTGTCGCCCATGTCCGTTTTGATAAAATTGTAGACGAAGAGAACAACATCGAAGCGGCCGTCTTCAGCAGCCGCAAGGACGACCTGGTCCATGGGATCGCTCAGCGGCCCGTGTATGCTGTAGTCGGCGCCATGGTTCGACAGGCCTGAGAACCGGACTTTGCCTTCAGCCTTGAGTTCCAGGATGGCCTCGTGGTAGGGTTCGTATTTCACCTGGGCCAGAGTGCACATATGGAGCATCAGGCAGTCAACATAATTGGTCTGGAGCCGCTCCAGACATTTAAGGAACCTGTTCTTGATGTCTTCTTTGGCGACTCCTTTGACAAAGGTCAGGTTCAATTTTGTCGTCAGGAAGACTGATTTCCGGTCGCGAGTTTTAAGGACCTCGCCGATTGTCCGCTCTGACGTTCCCCGGCCATAGTGCTCTGCGGTGTCAAAGTAGTTGATCCCGGCGTCCAGGGAGGCTGCCAGGAGGTTGGCGTTGCTCAGGTCTCCGCCACCCAGGCCAATGTCGGACACCTTGAAGCCTGTCCGTCCCAAGGTGCGATACTCTTTAATTTTAAGCCCGCCCTGTTCCCGGAATGAGGCGTCCTCGAAAACTCGGTTTTCCCGCTTGAATCCAAGTCCACTGAGCGCAGCCAGAGAGGCGCCGATGAATCCGCGGCGCGTGATCCTCCCCGTCTCCTGAATAATCGGATGACCGTTCGGTTTCAAAGTCCTGCTTTTCATGAGTTATACCTCCTCAGAAATTTCGCGAAGATATCCGCAGACTCAAATCCTGCTATTAATCAAACTGCAAAAACTCGACCGGGGCGCCGTTGTCCAGGATGAACGCTACGATAACTCCTTGAGAAGGACGATTGGGCTCGATAAGGATCTCTTTTCCTGCGATCTCCGGGGCCAAATCATCGACGGCGAAAGCAATGTGAGGGAGTGTTTTCACCAGCTCCGGCAGGGGGCTATCCGGCTCAAACCTCATCCATTCTATGCCGTAAGGGCTGGTTTCATAGCCGGAGACATGGACCTTGTATTTTTCAAGATACCTTTCCCCTTCCCGCGGAACGTCCGTCGGAATGCCGAGATGGTGATATCTTCTCATTGTTTGCCTTCCTGCCATAATCATCCTCGGGTCTTTATGAAATTCGACGCCAATATAGGCGTGCAAAATCCAAAAGTCAACTTGGCGGAGGCGCCCTGAATTTGCATGTCCCCGAATTTTTCCGGATTGATTAATTCTGCCCGAATGGCTAAAATCTAATCACCGGACATCTGAGCGGATGTAATTTTCGCTTTGTAGCTCACTCCGGGCAACAGAGCCGCGAGAAATAGTGAAAATAAGGCGCATTATCGAGATCGCATTCATTGTCATTGCCTCCGCCGTAATCTTGGCCCAAGCGGCCAGAATTTTCCTCCTATGGAGAGAGGGCAGGCTCATTCAAAATGAGATCCGGAAAGGAGCCCGCGTCACGGTTCTCAGAATCAACCCGCGGTTTCCGCCTGGACTCCTGCTCGAATACGAAAACTCGAGCCGGCGGGAGATACGCAAGGTCCGTTTCTGGATCGTGTTAGAGAGCAACGGACAAGAAGTCGCTCGGGGTGACAGGGATTTCGGGGAGGTCCGGCCGGGAGAAAAGAAGAAAATTTTGCTGGAATCCCTGTCCACGCTTTCCTCCGGGAGCGCACTCAGCCCGAAGAGTCGGGTGAAATACCGCCTTTTCGTCTCTCTCAATTCGAAAAAGCCCCTCCCCGAGATCACGGGGGAGTTTGAAATCCAATAAGAAGGAGATCCCGATTATGGCCAAGAAAGCATTTGAAAAGCTGATGATATCCTATCAAGGGACGCTGGAGCTTAAAGCGGAGCGTATTTCGGTCAAGGACAAAAAAAGATTCACCGAAAGCCTGGACAGCCTGATCCGAGAGGCCGTCTTCGGCGACGCCGAAACGCAGGCCGCGGCCCGCTGGCTCATCTGGGATGCTGCCCAGGCGCTCGGAATCCAGCCGGCCTCGATCCATGACCTCTACATGGCCCGGGGGCGTGGCGAGATCGGCAGACCCTTCACCGTTCCGGCAATGAACCTGCGAATGCTGGCTTACGACTCGGCCCGCGCTGTCTTCCGCGCAGCCCGGAAACTCGACGCCGGCGCCTTGATTTTTGAGATTGCCCGCTCCGAGATCGGCTACACCGACCAGCGTCCCGCCGAATACGCTTCGGCCGTGCTGGCCGCAGCCATGAGAGAAGGATTTCGTGGGCCCCTCTTCATCCAGGGCGACCACTTCCAGACCTCAGCCAAAAAATATTCGGCCAACCCGCAGGCTGAAATCAAAGCCATCCGCGACCTGATCATCGAAGCTGTGGCAGCCGGATTCTACAACATCGATATCGATACCTCGACCCTGGTCGACCTCAGCAAGCCGACGCTCGACGAGCAGCAAAGGACCAACTATGAGCTGTGCGATGATTTCACACGGTTCATCCGCGGCCGTGAACCCGAAGGAGTGACGATCTCCATCGGCGGCGAGATCGGCGAGGTCGGCCAAAAAAACAGTACCCCGGAAGACCTGGATGCTTTCATGAGTGGCTATAACGCCCGGCGGGGCGGTCATGCGGGGATCAGCAAGATCAGCATCCAAACGGGGACCAGCCATGGCGGGGTGGTTCTTCCCGACGGAACCCTTGCCAACGTAGCCATCGATTTCGACACGCTTCGCATCCTCGGCGAAAAAGCCCGTCTGGAATACGGCCTTGGCGGAGCTGTCCAGCACGGCGCGAGCACCCTGCCCGACGCTGCCTTCCACAAATTTGTCGAAGCCGCGACATGCGAAGTGCATCTGGCGACCGCGTTCCAGACGCTCGTCATCGAACATCCCTCGGTTCCCGAGTCCCTGCGCGAAGAGATGTATGCCTGGGTGAAAATCAATGCGGCCGACGAGCGCAAACCCAAGGACACAGAGGCTCAGTTCATCTACAAGACGCGAAAGAAAGCCGTCGGCCCCTTCAAGAAGCACTTCTGGTCGCTGCCGAAAGAGGCGCTCGAGGCCATCGGCCGAGACCTGGAGAAGAATTTCTTCTTCCTGCTCGAACAGCTTGGCGTCGCCGGGACGACGGAGGCCGTGAAGATATTCGTCAAACCGATAGAAATTCTGCACCCGCTTCCGGTCGGCGGGATCAAGGCCGGCAAGAAGGAATCGGTCAAAGACCTGGCCGACTAGCCTGATCCTGTTCTGAGCACGCGCCGAAGGCCCCGGTTTTCCAAGTTCTTCTCACGCACGTAAGAAAAAACGGAGAGCAGCTCGCCTCGGCTGATCTCGTCGGTCTCGATGGCAAAAGCTGAGGACCGATAGAGATTCCAGTCGTCTTTTATCGCCGCCGCGAGTTCCATCTTCTCATAGAGGCTGCTCCCGGGTGAGAGATAGAAAACGGAGGGACCGACAAGCACGCCCAGGCCCAGGAGATAATCAATGCTTTCCCTGACCTCGGCGAACGCCTGGCCGGGAAGGCCAACAATGAGGTAGACGGTAATAAAAAAGGATAGCTTTTGGGCGGCCTGGATAAGTTTATTAAATTTATCGAAACTATCGATCAAGTAGGGCCTGCGGAGTGTTTTCCGCAGGACAGGGTCCCGGGTGACAAGGGACAGGTTGAGCTCTCTGAAACCCGCCCGCTTCATCGCCAGGAGCACTTCTTCGTCCAAGGTGGGATAGCACAGGCCGTTCATGGCCGTGAGCTCGATGCCCTTGAGCCCGGGGTCAGCCGCAACGGCCTTGAGGAATTCGAGGAACCAATTTTTGTCAAAGGAGAGGTTATCGTCTTCGAAATTGAAAACCCGCGTTCCCTTCTTTTCGCAGTTTCGGCGCATCTCAGCCAAGAGGGTAGCGCTGGCGCGGTAGCTGATTTTGTTCCCGAACATCCGCTGGGCACTGCAAAACTCGCAGCCCCAGGGACAGCCGCGGCTGGCAGTCAGGGAGACGGAGTTCTTCCTCCCGATTCTATAATCTCCTCCCTTCAATAGATGGTGCGAAGGCTCGATTTTTCTCCAGTCTATTTTTTCTCCGGCGCTCCCCTTCCCGAACGAGTTCAAGAATTCCGGCAGGCAATCCTCCGCCGGTCCGGGAAGAACATAATCGATCTCCGGAGTTCGCCGCTTGATCTCCGAGGCAAAAACCGTGGCGTGGTTCCCTCCAAGAAAGACAGGAACGGCGAATTTCCTTTTGATGAGCCGGACGAGATCTTCGACGCTCTTATAATAGGCCGTGCATTGAGAGGAAATGCCGATGAGGTCAGGCCCGAAAGCCTGGATGCGCCGCAGAATCTCGTCATCCCCGATTCCGAAGCGGTAATAACCTTTGAAGAAATGGGGAATCTCGCCGAGAGGAGGAAGATAGCTGAAACTGGCCGGTACGGGAATCCTCTGTTTTTTAAGCGGGGCAAGGCAGTCAAGGATTTCCACGGACGCGCCTGCATCCTCTAAAACTCGAGCCGCATACAACAGCCCGAGAGGATAAAGGCGGATGGGCGTGGTATAGAAATCCTCAAGGGGAGGCTGGATGAGCAGAACTCTCATTGAAGACGACACGCCGTCCGTCTCTGATGGCAATTATTTTACTTCGTCCGCACTATGCGCACCGTCTGGATGCTCCATGCCCTGACCGGGACGACAATCTCATCTCCGGAAACCGCGGCCGGTTTCTCGTTCGTTTCTCCCATATCCGTCAGCACGGCAGAAAACTTGCCCGGCGCAAAGAGCGGGCTCTTGACCCGGACCTCAGTGTTTTTCCCCCCGATTTCCCTCAGCCTGAGGATGATCCCCTGTCCGTCCTCGGCCTCTTTCACAGACTGGAGGATGACATGCGGCTGGTCAACGCGGAAGAAAGATTGTCCGGTCCCATTCAATGTGCCCCTGGTCCCGTCGGGAATCCAAGCGGCCACAAGAGGAGTGTGGACTTCCCAGCCGAAATAGCTGGACTTGACGGGATCAGTGCCGCCGGCCCGCGTTGTCAGGTTGTATCTGAATACCACCAAACCTCCCTGGCTGGCCTTGAAATTGGTCATCCAATAATTGTTCATGGCATAGGAGAAAAGAGAGGCGTTAGTGATCTCGAGTTTCTTGAGCCACTTTCCCGTGTTAATATCGCCAAACTGGACCAGCGGGGCCTCAACCGGAGACCAGACTAGGCTTGCATCCCGGTTCGAGACCTCGACCCAGTGCTGCACGGTCTGCCAGTCCCGTGTCGTTCCTGGAAGCTGGTCGATTTCGGGCCGCATCATGCCGTCGGCGATCTCAAAGACAAACGTCCCTCCGTCGACCTTAAAAGGAAAGGCAAAGTAAACCGCCTCGGGCTCGAGCGTCTCCTTCTTGCGGAGACGGTTGACGATCTCAACCCGTTTCACTCCCCTGTAAAGAAAGATCTCGGTCTCGAGATCCAGACAGCCCGGCGCCGTCGCCTTGGCTATCAGGCTTGAGGTCAAAGGCCCCTGCAAACCCGGCGATATCTTGGCCGAGGTCGGGCTCGCCCGCTTGAAGACCGCTCTTTTCTGCATATTGTCAACTGCCGGCCGGCCTCCTTCCGGATTCTCGTAAACGTATTGATTCAACTTATAAGGGCTGGACGGGTCCACATATTCTGCTTTCGCTTCCTTGTCGATGATGCTCCTAATCGCGCCCGAGGCCGGGTCGAGCACAATCTTATAGAACTCATTCTCAATCGAGTTCCTTGCGACCAAGATATGAGTTCTGGCAGGCTCCGGAGCTTTATCCAGGGAAATCCCGTAGACGGCATAGCCAAAAGCCGGGATATCCCTGGCAGGCAACAGGATCGTCTCCTCGTCAAGAAGCTGAAAGGTCTCTTCGCGGCCCGTCCGCTTATCGATCAGCCGGAATTTTCCTTTCTTTTCTCTGAGCGGGACGGGCAATGCCACCTTCACGACATCCGTCCTTTCCCAGGAGAGAGGATTAAAGACGGCGAACGAAAACTCCCCGGCCTTGGGAATCTCGTAGGCGACCACCTTAAGGCTCTGGCTGAGGAGAGTTCGGCTGATTTCGCCGGCAATATAAGAATGGCTGGATTTCAGCGTCCACTGGCCTTTCGTGGACTCAGACTCCGGGTCGGAGATGCTGCCCGCGGCTCCCCAGGTGTGCTCGTCAAAGAGCATGGAGTGGCTATAGGCCTCTTTTATTTCAGCGTCCGGATAGCTGAACTTGGAGTTGAGCTCTGCCGCGATTGTTGACATTTTCTCCGCGGTCAGCAGTTTATTGTGGGTCAATCGGTTCAGTCCGGTTTCGTAAGCGGTGGAAGCGACTCCATCCGTCCAATAGTCAGGCCAGCCCAGCCTGTAAGTCGGGATCTGGCCAGCATATTTTTTCTCCAGCGCCTTGAAGAACTCGGACATGGTCGCCAGCCTTATCCTCGGATAGGCCCAGCGCGCGTTCCAATCGCGGACGATGTCGGAAAGCTCCCGCCCCGGAGGAGAATTATCGGTGACATAACCGCTAATGTTAAGAGCGATGAGGTCATAAGGATAATCTTCTCGACCCTCCAGGCCGCTAAGATATTTTTCCACCCCCGGCCGGCTTTTGGCCTCGCCCTCATTCAGGCGCAGCCCATTATTGCCAAATAGGTAATGCTCGCCGTTCCAATGGAGGACCCTGCTTCCGTCGGGAGACTCCCAATAAAAAGGACACGGAGGCTCGAGCGGGGCAAGGGCGCGGGTCTCGTTGATGCCCGTGGCGAAATAACGGACGCCGGACCGGCTCAGAATGAGAGGCACGGCCCAGCTGAAGCCAGTGACATCATTGTTCATGGCGCTCAAGACAGCGAAGCCGTACTTACGGCTGAGCTCTCTGGCCAGGTAAGTCGCCCGGATAAGTTCTTCATGGCTGAACAGGTCCGAAAGTTGGAGATACCAGGCGCTCACTTCGACTCGGCCCTTTTTGACGAGGTCCATGAGCTCCTTCACTTTAGCCTCGGGCCTCTCTTTAAGATAGTTTTCAATACTCCAGGTGACCTCGACGTTCCAGCGGAATTTGGCGTCGTCGGGGTAGTTCTCCGTCTCCCGGCAATACTGGATAACGGAATCAAGGTACTCGGCATGTTTTTTTGAGATCCGGGTCTGAAGATCAGTGTAGCCGATATCTGAGTGGGAGTGATGGAACAGGTAGATCGTCCATTTCCGGGCCGGCCGGAGCATCTTTTCGGACTCAAACCTCTTGTCTCCAGACCGGAGCAAGAATTTCGCCGTAACCGGATTCTTGATTTCAGGAATGAAAATCGTCTGATCACTTTTTCCTGGCGGGAGCGGACTCAAGACCGTTCCTAACTCCTCTTGACCGATCTTCGTTCTCAGGTCGGCCTTCATTTCTCCACCCGGGTTGTCAAAATTCAACTTGATCATCTGCTTGAGGATCCCGCCTTCCTGGACAAAAAAGGGCGTGGCTATGACATCAAAAGTGAGCGTCCCCGTTTTCTCTGGGGATTGGGCCTCGAGGCTGATGGCCTGGATGGCCAGTAAAAAAATGAGCCCGGAGATTATGACTTTTGGTCTTGACATCCTGACTCTCCTCCTCTTTTCGAAATATTCATCTGGAGGCCTTTTGCGGTTCTGATTTCTGCCGCCTCAACTTGCTTTTGTGAATGCCGTAGAAAAAATAAATCAAAATCCCCAAACCCGTCCATCCGAGCAGCCGGACCCAGGTGTCCTTGGGAAGCCCGATCATCAGGTAAAAACAGGAAAGAATCCCCAGGACCGGGATGAACGGAACTCCGGGGGTTTTGAACGGCCGGCGGATTTCCGGATGCGTGTAGCGAAGGATAAGCACTCCGCCGCAGACGATCACAAAGGCAAGGAGGGTCCCGATGCTGGCCAGCTCGCCGACTATGCCGATGGGCATAAGAGAGGCAACGATGGCCACAGCGAGACCGGTTACGATCGTCGTTACGTAGGGCGTCCCTAACTTGGGATGGACTTTAGCGGCGGCCTGCGGGAGGAGCCCGTCCGTGGCCATGGAAAAGAAAATGCGCGCCTGTGCCATCAGCTGGACGATCATCACCGAAATCAGCCCTACGACTGCCGCAATCTTAATCAATGGGGAAAGCCAAAAGAGACGCATCGCGTCGATGGCAACGGCCACGGGAGCCGCCACGTTGAGGTTGGAGTAATGGACGACGCCCGTCAAGACGAGCGAAAAAGCGATGTAGATGACCGTGCAGATAAAAAGGCTACCGAGGATACCTCTGGGCACATCTTTTTGCGGATTCTTGGCTTCCTGGGCGACGGTGGAAACAGCGTCAAAACCCAGGTAGGCGAAGAATATGACTCCAGCGCCCCGCAGG